>Ga0326728_10000248_pt1 | contig 217785 bp, 204 predicted proteins | sample MB3enrmetagenome_FD_207602 | JGI IMG/M metagenome (GOLD analysis project Ga0326728, IMG submission 207602) | Lab enriched peat soil microbial communities from McLean, Ithaca, NY, United States - MB31MN | ecosystem: Environmental > Terrestrial > Soil > Wetlands > Peat | place: USA: New York...
AAGGCCGCGATGCCCCAACCGACCAGAACCAGCGCCATGACCAACACTTCTGGGAACCGCTGGCGCAGTTGTTGCCAGGTTGCGCTATTCAGTAAGGGCAGCGCCGGTACGACGAGCGCGATGCCGCTCGTCCAGTTCGCCGACAAGCAGGCGGCAAACTGGACCAACGGCAAACGGAAAATGGGGTGCCCGTTCCCATCAAGCAAGGCCCGCGCCATGCCGTGACCCGCTCGATCCAGCTGTAGCCCGGCAGCCGCCAGCACGGCTGTGCCCGCAACACAACCCATGGCGGTCGCGCCGATCGCTGCGGCCAGCCACAGCAAGAGGGGGTCTTGCCAACGTTCGAGCGCTGCGTTCACACGCCAGGCACGCAGCAGTGCGCGGATGCCGAGCGCAAACACCGTGGCCGACAACCCCTGCACGACCGCGGCCAACGGGGGGATACCTCCAACCACCAGGCCAGTTCCGATGGCGCCAGCAAGAACTCCAGGCCAGCGATTGGATCCGCGAAAATACAGTACGCCGACAGCGATGCCGAGGGGTACCCATGGCACCGGCACTCGGGTGGCGTTTATCGGGTATTGATCGCCCGCCGCGCGGACTAAGAGGGACGAGACAGTGGCGATCGCGATCATGCAGCTCATGACAGCGAGCGAATCCCACGCCCATTGCACGCGGCGCTCAGTCGCTCGATTATCAATGGTTTTAATGATCTTATCGTTCATGTAAGTATTTTTGATAGTCGCCGCGCAGTTACCTGCAGTGATCAATGATTATGATTGGCCGTTACCATCACGCGGCTCCGACGTCGGCATCACAATCGCCGTTGACAAATTGGTTGAGTGAAATTGCTCGGAGCCCGTGCAAATTCGGGTCGCCGCGCGAACTGGAAATTTAATCACATCGGCGGCCATGCCGCATGAGAACTCGCCGACAGCCACAAGACCATCGGCGCCTTGTCAACGCCTCGCGCAAACTGTGCGCTTGCGCCAGTCGGCGCTGGACGATAATGTCGCGCATCGTTGTCTGGGAAGTGCCATGATGCTCAGCTGCTCCGCAGGGCTGTTTGTTGACGTTATTGCGCTGGCGAGCGCGCCTGCCATCATCCTATAGGTAAGAAAGGACACCTTCTCGGAAAAAAACTCACACATAAATTGACCGAGGAAATCGGGGCAGATGGGAAGCCCCCTTAGTTGCGCATGAGCAGCTCGCGCCGCCTTTCCGGGAGTCGCCGATAAAGCTCGGAAAATGTGGCGCCGGTTTGCCGTTCAATGCCTCGTGTTGAGCCTGCATGAGCGCCAGGAACGCCTTATTCGCGTCGTCTCTCGTATACACATTCTTCTCCATCGTGACGGGAACACATTTTGATTCTTTATCGGCAGTCATGATGGGGGGCTCGCGCTTAGTGGTTGGTGAAGCGCACGGAAAATGGTTGCGCGGCCAACGCTCAACAGCCGCGCCACGTCGGGCACCGGCTCGCCTTCGTCAATCAGCTTACGCGCGTGGGCGATTTGCGGCGCGGTTAGTTTCGGCTTGCGCCCACACTTCACGCCGCGACGCTGCGTCGCCCCACGTTCACGATATTGCTCTCGAAACGCGCGGTACCGGCAGACGCATAAGCTTTCCACTGCGAAATCACCGTTAGTACTGGGGGCGGCAATCCCCAAGCGATTACAACGCACGCACCGATGTGTCGATGAAAGGTTTCGATGAGTCGATCGTAGTCGTCGGAGCTCAATTGTTTGCCGAGTCACGCGCCAATTCATGGATGGTGCCCAACGCAACAACCTTGCCGATGTTGTGCAGCAATCCGCAGAGGTAACAAAGAGCGGGCGCCAAGCAGCGCTCCAATAAGCCATGGATGAATTCGCAGTTACCGATGGGATCCACGGGCGCAAGGTGCTGTTCCGGCATGCTCTGGTGACGGCAGGAGCCGTTGCGACTTGAGGTTCACGGTTCTGGTGCATCTGCGGGCATCGGGTAGCTTGGCGGATCGTTTTCCGAGGGTGCTGAAAGACGAGGGATTCCCGCCGATTAATAGAACTGGCGCACACTTTGGATGCGCGCGATGGTCGCCTTTGAGAGGATGGGATCGCCCAACATGTTGTTGCACCCGTGGGAATAAAGCCGTGGACGAGAGTCGAAGAAAGCAGATTTTGCACGCTGCGACCTCCTTGGGGCCGATCACCGCCGCCGCGGGAGCGGCTCGGCTGTTGGCCGCACTGTATGCCGAGCCGGTGGACGTGCGCTCAGTTGTTGGTCTCATCAATTCAGAACCGGCGATTACGATTCGTGTGCTCCGAGTCGCGAATTCTGCTTACTACGGGCTTTCATGGTCGGTCGCCAGCGTGCGACGCGCGGTTTTGGTGCTTGGACTTGATGCCGTGCGCGCGATCGCGGCCGCCGCGTGTCTTGAGCGCGCTCTACCCGCGACGGCTGCGAGTGTCCATAAGGCCAGGCAGTTGTTGTTGCACAGCATCGCAACCGCGGCCGCGTGCCAAGCTCTCGCTGCCGACACACACCCGACGCGTGCGGCTGATGCGTTCCTCTCGGGTCTGTTGCATGACATTGGCGTCGCGGTGCAGCTTCGGCTGGATGCTTATGACGGTTTCATTCAGCTCGCTCAGCCACCGACATCAAGCAGCGCTGATGCCGGACTAAAACCAGCACTCGCGGGACACGATGGCAGGGACCACGCGGAAGGCGGGGCTCTGATCGTATCTGAATGGAATCTCCCGATCTGGCTCTCGTGGGTTGTCGCCGCTCACGGTCGGCCGTTCGACGTCCCCGCGCCGCATCGGCCGCTTGCGTGCTTGCTCGCTCTTGCGGATCAATTGGCGGTACAGCATGGCTACGGTCACGGCCCGGATGATCATCATGCGTGGAATACCGAAGCTCTGGCCTCGGAGGCTTTGGTGCCGATAGCGTGCATAGACGCCGTCGGACGGCGCTTGCCCGACCTGACGGAACATATCTATCAGGCGTTGGGGTCTACCTGATTTACGGTCACATGTGACAGGAGTAAACTCCAACAACGCGAGCGGGCCATGGTGACGTACGGGAGCCAATACCGCCGAACTCATTGTGTTTGACGTGGCGCCGCACCCCTTGACCACTAGAAGCAAATGAGGCTGCCGCACAGCGAGCTATGTCGTTATGTATTGGTCGGTGTGACGGTGATGAAACGGCTTAAGGGGTGGCGTTGGTGCAGGCGTAAGCCTTCCATGCGGCTCGATACGCGCCCTCGACATTGCGGGCGAAGCGTGCGGCATCCATCAGCGAGGAGTGCTCGAGCCGCACCCGCAATTCTCGACGCAGCTTGGCAAGGCGGGGAAGATCGCTGCCGAGCGTGACAGCGGCGCCGATGAAGGCTTCGTCCGTTTCGGCGGCGAGTTCGATGAGATTGAGTTGATACAACTGACTTAGGCCGCCGCGACCGACGCTGGTCCGACCGACTCGCGTAACGACGGGTACCCCCATCCAGAGCGAATCGAGGCTGGTAGTATGGCCGTTGTACGGAAACGTATCGAGCCCGAGATCGATGTCGTGATAGGAGCACAAGTAGTCGGCGCGCGGTCGAAAGCTCACGAAGCCGATTCGTTCGGATGCGATACCGTGCGCTGCAAGCCGCCGCAACAATCGCTCGCGATGCCGACCGGGCGGCGCCATGAGTTGCAGCCGCGCCAACGGTAGTGCGCGCATCACGCCGCCCCATAGATGCAACGTGTGATCCGTCAATTTGCACGAATTATTCAGGCAGCCGAGCGTCAAGTAGCCGCGCTCGATCGCCGGTAGTGCATTGACGCCGGGTCGATCGGTCAGCGGATCATAGCACCAAAAAGAATCGGCGAGCCGCAACGTGCGTTCGCTATAGTGGCTTTCGAATCCTTCAGGGTCGAGCCGCGGATCGCTGAGGCGATAATCCATCGCGCTGATCCCGGTGGTGCCGGGATAGGCGAGCCAGGCGATCTGTATCGGGGCAGGCTTGCGGGCAAAAACCAGCGGTCGGCTGTTGGCCATGTGCATCGTCAAATCGACCAGGATATCGATGCGGTCTTCGCGAATAATGTCGCAGAGGCGTTCATCATCCAATGACGCCCCATCGCGCCAAACGTCGGCGTAGCCTGCAATGCGCCGCGTGTGATCGTCGGGGCGTTTCACGCTTGAATAGCAGAAGATTTCGAACGCCGCGTGATCGTGTCGCGACAGCAGCGGTATCGTGAACAGGCTCTGGCAATGGTCCCGAAAGTCCGGCGAAACATAGCCGACTCTCAGTCGCCGGTGGGGGGAGGCATCGTTGGGATGGCCGTGTACCTGCGGGCGCAACATGCCGGCGAAATGTTCGTTCCAACGCAAGCACTCCTCGAGAATCGGCCGTGCTTCCGGCGATTGAAAGCTCAGCGCATAGGCGAGGTTGCTGTGAGTCACAGAACTCGTGGGATCGAGTTCGAGGGATTTACGATAACAGTCGATCGCCGCATCGAGTTCGCCGGAATCTTTGAGCACGTTGCCGAGATTGTCGTACAGCGCGGCGTGGCGCGGGCTGATTTGCAGTGCGCGGCGGAGCATTTCTTCCGCATCGTCGACGCGGCCGAGCGTACGCAGCAGGCACCCGGCGTTGTTCAATGCGACCACGAAATCCGGCTGGGCGCGGATCGCAGCGTCGTACGCCGCCAGGCCTGCGCTGAACTCGCCAAGCTCCTTGTGTGCGTTGCCGAGGTTATTCAGGGCATCTGCGTAGTCCGGACGCAGTGCCACCGCGTGTCGATATTGATCGACGGCTGCGCGCGATCGTCCGAGAGCAAGCAGTGCATTTCCCAGGTTGAAGGCCGCTTCGGCGTTGTTCGGCTCGCGCGCGAGCGTCCGGCGCAGGGTCAATTCGGCGGCCGAGAATTTGTGCTGTTGGCAGAGCACAATGGCAAGATTGACCGCGTGGGACGCCTGCAGCGGTTGGAGATCCACAGCGGCACGCAGCAGTTCGACCGACTCGTCGAATTGACCCATTTCCCGAAGCACCGTACCCAAATTGGCCATGGCGTCCGCGTTGCCGGGCTGCAGCGCCAGCGCTCGTCGATAGGCCGTTGCCGCCTGCGGCAGTCGTCCGCAGAGTTGCCGGCAATTGCCGAGGTTATTCAACGCGTCCGGAAAATCCGGCTGTATCTCAACCGCCGACTCATAGGCAACGATGGCGCCGTCGTAATGCTGTTGTGACTGCAGGGCCGTACCGAGCGCAAAGTGAGCATCCGCCGAGCGCGGGTCGGCGCGTAGGACCCGACGATAGGCGGTCGCCGCCTCGTCCCATCGGTGCAGCGCCTGGAGTGCCTGGCCGAGCCCGAATTGGTGGCGCGGTTCGTCGGGAGCGGCCACCACGGCTCGTTCTATGAGCGCGAGCGCGGTGTCCGGGCGCCCATCCTGCAATTCCAGCAAGCCGCTGCGAAACAATGCTACCGTGTGGGTCGGAACCTCGGCCCGTACCTGTTCGTACAATTGGCGTGCCGCAGCGAGATTGCCCGCGCGATGTTCCTTGGTCGCAGTCGCCAGCAGTAGCTCGATGGTGCCGATGTTCAGCTTCCTTGCCGCGTTAGCCGGTGGGTGCCAGATCGCCCAGTGCCTCGATCAGCGGCTGCAGATGCGTCGCCAGAGAGCGGGCGCGGCCGACGCTGGATCGGTAAATGGGCTGGCGCACTTGAGCCATGCTTGCGGTGCTGACGGTTCGAGCGGTCTCGAAGAAGCGCACGCATGCACCATTCCAAGGCAGGCCGAGAAAGCTCAACATTCGCCGCGTTTCCTCATGTGGTGTTGCAACCAGGGTCTCATAATCGACATCCATGAAGGCTTGGCTCGGCAGCACCGAGCGCCAATGCGCCATCAAGGCATGATACTGACGATAATACAGTCCCAGTTCGCGCAGATCGTACGTGAAAGCGAAATCGCCGAGAAATAGTTTGCTGTACGCGGAGAAGCAGGTGTCGAGCGCATTACGCCGACAGTGAATGATGCGTGCGCGCGGAAAGATCCGGTGGATCACGCCGAGATGCAGGAAATTGGCGAGATCCTTGTCGATGATCCTGTCGGCATGCGTCGAGAAGCGTCGAAGTTTGTCGAGGCCCACCGCCGCGATCTCGGCGAGCTGGCGCTCGGAGTCATCCGCGCCAGCATCGAGAGCGCCGGGGACCATCCCCTCGAAGAGCGGGCGCAGCCCGACCAATTCGCCGGCACCGTGCACCTGCGGATGCGAGGCGAGAATTTGCTCGATCAGTGTGGAACCGCAACGCGGCATACCGACGATGAAGACCGGCACGTCGGAGAGGCGGGCTCCCGATGCCGGGGTGGTCGCGCCGATATTCACCGCTGGGGCGGCGGCAATCGATGCCATCCGCAAAGCCGCCGCATTCGCGTCATAGTCGATGATCGCGCGTTTCATACCGTTGCCCGCGTGCCAGTGCGAAAACGCCTGATCGGCGTCGGCGGCGTCCCAATGGGCCTTGCCCAGCGCGAAATGCAGAAGGAGTCGGTCCCGGTGAGCGCAATGCGCGTCGAGCAGCCGCTCCATGGCAGCTATATCGGGATCTCCTTGCGTATAAGTCTTGGCGTTGCTCTTGTTGTACCACGCGTCCGCCAAAGCGGGTTCACGCAGCAGAGCTGCGTCGAATGTCTCGCAGGCCTCGGTGAATCTGCCTAGTTGACTCAACAATACAGCCTTATCGGTCAGGGCCAACGTGGAACTCGCGGCGGTCGCCCGATCCAAGACTGTCATTGCATCCTCGGTCTCGCCGGCGGATTGCAGGGCCAGGCCGTAAGCGCGCAAAAAATCTGGGGATTCGATGCCCTTCGCCAAGGTGCGGCGACAAAGCACTAGTGCCTCATCATAGTAATCGACCAGTCTCAGGAGATGGGCCATCAGGGTCACCAGTTGGATCGCGTCCGGCCAGGTGTTCTCGACCGCATAGAGGCGAGTCAGTGCCGGCCAGTGGCGGCCGAGCTGCATGTCGATCCCAGCGGCGCGGAGGTGGTGTTCGAGCAAGTCCGGCTGCTTGGTGATCGCCAATTCGGCTTGGGTCAAGGCCTCCGTGTATCGCCCCAGATCTTGCAGCAACGCCGCGAAGTTGCCGATGACCTCGGCATTGTTCGGTTCTTGAATCCGTAACCGGTCGAATTGTTCGAGCGCCGCGCCGGTGTCGCCGAGCCTACGCAGCACCATCGCGAGCTTGACCCGGGCCTGCCAGAAATGCGCGTCGATCTGCAGCGCGCGTTCGAAACAGTGCAGGCTCTCGTCGAACTGGCGCGAATCGAACAGCAGGCCCCCGAGGCAAAACCAGCTGAGGGGTGAAGTTCCATCCAATGCGAGCGCCCGCCTGGTCAAGGCCACCGCAGCGTCGCGGTCGACCGCCTCGCAGCACAGGTTGGCGTAGGTCAAAAGGAATAATGGCGTCGTCTCGGCCGACTCGGCGGCACGGCGCAGTAAGTCCTGTGCCGCAGCCTGATCGCCTCGTTGATGGGCGATGACGCCGAGGAGGTGCAATGCGCCGGCGTGCTGCGGAAACGCGCGCAGGATGTCGCGGCACGATTCGCGTGCGGCATCGACATCGCCACGAGCGAAACCTTGAGCGGCAGATTTTAGGATCGCGGCAGCTTCCGGGGCATTGTGCATCTGAACATTGACCGCCGCTGCGCTCGTGAGTTCGGATCGATGTCGGATTATTCGAATGTGCGCCGGCGTGCGGTGCGTGACATATCGCCACTTGCAACGACGTGGCAGGCTTATACGGGGATACCATATCACCCGTCGTGCTGCGCCCAACGAGGAACAACCGTGAGGGTCGCCCCCGTTCCCTCGCATTTAAGTCTGGCCCGCATCGAGTCGCCTCTCAGGTTATGAGGGCGAGACAACTGCGAAGAGACCCCGCCGGCCGCATTGCACTGTGTATTTAGGGAGGCTTTGTTAACGTTTCTTCCAGCAGCAGTAGTAGTCGCGAGTCAAACGGCTTCTCGTTCGTGTCCATGTTGGCCAAAGAATTGTCCGAGGGCAGGATAGATCTGCCGAGCTTTCCGGACGTCGCGATGCGCGTGCGTCGGGCGCTCCAAGATGACGACGTCTCAGCCGACAAAATAATGCGCATCGTTGGCGCAGAACCAGCCCTAGCGGTGCGACTAATGCAGCTGGCGAACTCGGCGGCCGTCAACGTGGGTGGCAAGCACATTGCGGACTTGCGCGTGGCCATCGTACGGATTGGATTCAATCTCGTGCGGAGCGGCGCCATCGCGTTTGCCATGTCCCAGCTGACCAAGTCGGAAGCGCTGCGTGGCGTCAGGGAGCCCCTGCGCGCGCTCTGGCAACGCAGTGCGCTCGTCGCGGCCATGGCGAGCGTGGTCGCCAAGCGGCTAACCAAGGTGAACCCAGATGCCGCGGCTTTAGGTGGCATACTCCACGGCATCGGCAAGCTCTACATCCTAGTCCGCGCAGTCGAGTATCCGGCGCTGTTTTCGGACGCGGAAGCCTACCGGCGCATCGAGCTGCTGTGGCATGCCAATATCGCCAAGGCCTTGCTCGAAAACTGGGACATGGCCGATGACGTCGTCGCCGCGGTGCATCTACACGAGGACCAGGAATACATGCACAAAGGTGAGACCGATCTCACCGATGTGCTATTGATCGCCAATCTCCTGGCCACTTATCGTGAATATCCCGAGCATATTGAACTCAATTTGCAGGGCGTCCCGGCCGCGCGACGAATACAGCTCGATGGCGTGAGCTGCAAGCGGCTGCTTGCCGAGTCAGGCTCGGAGATCGAAGCATTGCGCTCTGCGTTGGGAAAATGACTAAGGTAGCCGGACCTTGGATATGAGGACGCACACATCCTCGCTCGCCACTGCGCCGAAGTTCTCGACGCATTTCTATTGGGCCAAATCGATTGCGTACAGCAACGGGCGGATCCCCAATCGGCGAGGCCGAGTCCACGAACCGTTCCCCCGCATTTAAGCCGCGCCCGCATCGAGTCGCCTTTCAGTCCATGAGGGCGAGACAACTACGACGGTGTCGCCCGAACATCTAACCATCAGGAGATTCAAATGCTTAGTCTACATACCAACACTGCGGCACTGTCCACGGAAAATGCCTTGAACTCGACGCAGGCTTCGTTAAGTAATACCTTGACCCAGCTCGGCACGGGCTACCGCGTCAACTCAGCCATGGACGATGCGGCCGGTCTACAGATCGCCACCCGACTTACGTCCGAAACGCAGGGCATGACGCAGGCCCAATCGAACACGGCAGACGGCATCTCGATGCTGCAGACCGCCGACGGTGCGCTGTCGGAAACCAGCAATATCTTGTTGAGCATGAAGGACCTGGCGACCGAGGCCAATACGGCATCGAGCAGCGCCGCCGACCAAACCGCCCTCCAGTCGCAGTACGATGCGCTTGGCCAGCAGCTCCTGCAGATTTTCCAAGGCACCACCTACGGCGGCGCGGGGCTGTTCAGCACCGGCACCGCGGCGAGCGCGGTGGCTGGTAACGCCGGTGCACTCGGCGCCGCGGCCGGACTCGTGTTCCAGATCGGCGATCAGGCTGCGGATACGATGACCGTCAATACCTCCGCTGCCCTGGGGGCCCTCGCGACCGCGCTTGGCACCGCAACCGCCCAGTATTCAGCCGCGCCGCCAGCCAATGGCACGGAACTGACCGGCGGCACCGCCGGTGTCGCGATCACGAATCTGACCGCCGCCATCGCCGATGTGGGAACCCTGCGTTCGCAAATCGGCGCCGGCGCGAATCGTCTGCAAGACGTGTCGGCCAACCTCACCAACATGATCACGAACACGACGGCCGCTACCGGCAATATCATGGACGTGAATTATGCCTCCGCCTCGGCGAACTCGTCCTCGGACCAGCTGCTGTTGCAAGCCGGTACCGCGGCGCTCAAACAGGCCAATAGCGTCTCGCAGATCGTCATTTCGCTGCTGCAGTAATTGCCGGTCGCATCGCGTGTGCAGAATGACCCGCGATACACTGGTGAGTGAGTACGGAGCCAACCGCTCGAGCGGTTGGCTCTTTTTCCTAGCGCTATGAATATCGACCGAATCCCCGCAATCGTCCCGAGTCCAGGTCCGCGGCCGCGCACCGGCGCGAATTCGCGCCTGCCCGTACCGGGCGAGACCTTGCTCCTGACGCACAGCGAATCGGTGGACGAAGTGCTGGCGACGACCGCCGGCGGTGCCTCCATACGGCTGACGGGACTCGACGCGCTGAGTCGCGCGCTGCAACCCGGCGATACTCTGACCGCACGCGTACTGGCGCTCAATCCGGTGTTGGAATTACAGCTGTTCAGCGCGCGGCCCGAGAATGCGCGTCCCCTCACGCTCAGCGACCACCCGGCGATGCGTTTGGATCTGGCGGAACTGCGAACGGTCATTTGGCGGGCCCCAAACGCCGCCGCGCTCGCACTCTCGTGGCAGGCGCAGTCCAGCGCGCATTCACTGTTCCCCGTCTATGCCTGGAATGGCGTGCAATGGGCGGGCATGCGAATGAACTTGACCCTGGGCCGCCCCGACGAGGAATCGTCGCGCGCTCCCCGTCGGCGCCGGTCGCTCGCATTGCGGATCGAACTGCTGCATCCCGCGCTGGGCTGCATCGTGTTTGAGGTGGAGTGGCGCTCAGGCGGCATCGAGTTGACTCTGGCCGTGGAGGCGGCGGCGGCGGCGCAAGCAGTGCGTTCCGCTTTGCCCGCGATCGTCTCGGCTCTGTCGCACGCGAACCTGCGGCTTGCGCGTGTGCGAATGACGCGGGGCAGTATGCCGGTGTTGCCTGCGCTTGCGCCGGCACTGCCCGCGCGAACCGCGATGAACGACGAAGGACTCGAGCGCCGCTTATTTCGGGCCGCAGCGGAGACCGTGGTGGCCTTGCTCAGCCGAGAGAACCCACGATGTTGACTTCGCGCTGCTCCGGAATCTCATTGTAGGACAGCACGGCGAGGCCGGGTGCGAATAGCCGCGCATAGCGCGCGAGCAGCGGGCGGATTTGAGGCATCACCAGCAACAGCGCCGGCGTGCCTTGCTGCTTCATTTGTTCGCGCGCGACCGGCATGTTGGTCTGCAGCTGCGACAACAAGTTCGGGTCCACCGCGTAATTATCGAGCGTGACCTTGCCGCTCTGGGTGGCGCGGTTGAGCGATCCCAACAAGAGGTTTTCCAACTCGCCGGTCAGATTGAACGCTTTGATCTCGGTGGCCTGGCCGGCCAAATTGAACACGATCTGTCGGCGCACGGCACAGCGCACTTCGGCCGCGAGCAAGATCGGGTCCTTGGTGGTCTCGCTGCTCTCGAGCAGCGTGGTTGCGATCGGTACGATGTCCTTCAGCGACACGTTCTCGGCGAGCAGCAGGCGGAATACCTTGAGCAGTAGACTATGCGTGATCGCCTTCTCCAACGCCGCAGCCAGCTTGGGGGCGAGCGCGGACAGCCGCTCGAGCAAGGCCGGCACGTCCTCATGGCGCAGCAGCTCCGGCAAATAGTCGCGCACCAGCTTCGCGACATGGGTCGCGATCACGCTCGCGCCGTCGACTACTTGATAGCCCAAGCCGAGCGCGTTGGCGCGATCCTCGGGGGCGATCCACACGACCGGCATGCCATAAGCCGGCTCCACGCTGGGAATGCCATCGACGGGACCGTACACGTGGTCCGAGGAGATGGCCATCGTCCGGTCCGCGAATACCTCGCCCTGAGCGATCACCGTGCCATGCAACTGGACCGTGTACTGCGTCGGTTTGAGCGTCAGATTGTCGCGTACCGCAATGGGCGGCAGCAGGATGCCCATGGATTCGCTGATGGTCTGGCGCACGCCGACGATGCGTTTGGTGAGCGTTGCGCTGCGGGCAGGATCGATCAGGGTGACCAGTTTATAGCCCACCGAAACCGATAAGGGCTCGACAAACGGCAGGCTGCGCCAATCGAGCTCGGGTGCCCGATCGCTCGCCAGCGCCGCTTGAATCGCCGCGGCGTCGGGCGCGGGCGCATCGGCGCTGCGGCTCATGCGCCAGCCGGCATAGCCGAGCACCGCAGCGAAAATGAGGAAGGTCAGCCAAGGCATGCCCGGAATCACGCCCAGCACGAACATCATGCCCGCGGCGCCGTAGAGCACGCCGGGTGAGGCCAGCATCTGCGAGCTCACCTGCTGCTCGAAGTCTCCTGAGGCGCTGATGCGCGTGACGATGATGGCCGCCGCCGCCGACAGCAGCAGTGACGGGATCTGCGCCACCAAGCCGTCGCCGATCGTCAGCAAAGCGTACAGCCGAAATGCGTCTCCGAACGACAAATCGTGCATCAACGACCCGATCGCCACGCCGCCGATCATATTGATCAGAAGCACCAGAACGCCGGCGGCGGCGTCGCCGCGCACGAACTTCGACGCACCGTCCATGGAGCCGTAGAAATCCGCTTCCGCGGCCACTTCGCGCCGGCGCGCCAGCGCCTTTTCCTGGTTGATCAGACCGGCGTTCAGATCGGCGTCGATCGCCATCTGCTTGCCCGGCAGCGCATCGAGCGTGAAGCGCGCGGCGACCTCCGAGATGCGTTCGGCGCCCTTGGTCACGACCACGAAGTTGATGATCATCAGAATGACGAATACCACCAGGCCGACGACGAAATTATCGCCGATAACGACGTGGCCGAAGTCCTCGATGACACGGCCCGCGGCGCCCGTGCCGTTGTGCCCGTTGAGCAGCACCACGCGCGTGGAGGCGACGTTCAAGGAAAGGCGCATCAGCGTCGTGCCCAGGATCACCGTCGGGAATACCGCGAAATCCAGCGGGCGCCTGACCGTGACGCTTACCAGCACGACGATCAGCGACAGCACGATGTTGAACGTGAACAACACGTCGAGCACGAACGGCGGCAAGGGCAAAATGATCATCGCGAGGATCGCGAGCACGAACAGCGGCACCGCGAGGCGATAACGTCGAAATGCGGTGACTATTTTCGTCAACGGATTCATGGCATCACCACCGTCAAGTTATCGGGAACCGCCAGATCGCTCGGCGGCTCTGGTTCAAATGGGCGCTGTCCGGCGCGGAATGCCCGGATCTGCAGCACGTAAGAAAGCACGCGCGCCACCGCGGTGTAGAGCGCGGCGGGAATCTGCTGGTTGATCTGGCTCGTGTTATAGATGGCGCGGGCGAGCGGTGGCAACGCAACGACCTCCACGCCGTGCTCGACGGCTACCATGCGAATATATTGCGCCATTTCGTCGACGCCCTTGGCGACGACGAACGGCGCGGTGGCGCGCTCCTCGTCGTATTTGAGCGCGATGGCATAATGCTCCGGATTGACGATCACGACATCGGCGGTCGGAACCGTTTTTCGCACCGTGCGCCGGGCTATCTGGCTGCGAATCTGGCGGATGCGCTGGCGAACTTCCGGGCGGCCTTCGCTCGTCTTGTGTTCCTCCTTGACTTCGGACTTGCTCATGCGCTGCCCGAGCAGGAACACGAACACCTGCACCGGCAAGTCGATGAGCGCGAACGCGATGAACACTCCGCAGAGCGCCATCGTGCCATGCAACATCAGAGCGGCCCCGCCGCGCAAGGCTTCGTCGAGCGGCAGCGACTGCAGCCGCAAGTAGTTCGCGACGCTGGAACGCGCGGTCAAATACAACACGATCATGAGTACGGCCGCCTTGAGAATCGACGTTCCGGTATCGACGAAATGCTTCGGTTTGAACACACGGTTGAAAAAATTGGCCGGAGACAGCCGCTCGAAGCGCGGCATCAGCGCCGCGCCGCTCATCGACCAGCCGCCCGGAAACAGCGAGGCGACCCCGACGATCAGCGGCACCGAGAGCAACGGCAACAGCATCTTGACGAGCAATGCCATGGTGGCCGGCAAAATCCGCGAAAACGCGTCGTCCAGCACGCCGTCGCCGCGTAGCGAGGCAAAGCCCTGCACGAACAGGGCGCGAATCTCCAGCAAATAATCGGGCGCCATCAGCACGATCAACTGCAGGCTCACGAAAATGCCGACCGCGGTTGCCCAGTCGCGCGAGCGCGGGATCTGCCCCTCTTCGCGCGCTTTGCGCAATTTGTGCGCCGACGCCTTTTCCGTTTTGTCGCCGTAATCCGCCGCGGCCATGGATGCCTCACCTCATTCCTTGCTGCAGCAGATCGAGCACCTGGTTGGTCATGCGCACGTATTGATCGGGTATGAACCGGACGAGGTATCCCAACATGAGCAGGCCGAACAGCGTGACTGCGGAAAAGCCCAGCGAAAAGAGATTGAGCGCGGGGGCGACGCGGGTGAGAAAGCCGAAGCCGATCTGCACCACGAGGGCGGAAAAGATCACCGGCGTCGCGAGCAATAGAGAGGCGGAAAATATCCATGCCACATGGTTGACCAAGGTATTCAGCGTCATGGCGGGGAGGCCCCCGCCGACCGGCCAGACCTGAAAGCTCGCCCCCAGCACGCCGGCCAGCACCAGGTGGCCATCGATCGAAAAGAACAGCAGCGTGAACATCATGCTCAAGAGCGCCGAAATGACATCCGACGACGTGCCGTTCAGCGGGTCATTCATCACGCTCATCGAAAGACCCATCTGCGAGGAGATCATGAAGCCCAAGACATCGGAGACCGCCATCACGAGCTGAAAAGCGAGGCCGATTGCGCAGCCGATGATCACTTGATCGACGGTGGCGACAAAAGCGTGCAGCGAGAGCGGATCGATGGCGGTGACCGGCTTTGCCAAGGGCATCATCACCACGCTGAGAACCAGGGACAGCAAGACCCGCGGTGTGATCGGTACGATGTTGCCCAGAATGGGGCTGGCGCTGAACATCGCGAGAATGCGGCAAAACGGCCACCACAGTGCAATGAAAATGGCCGGAAGCTGAGCGCGGAGAACCTCCATGGATTGGCCTCAAGGCATCCCTATCCCACCATCGTGGCGGCGCGTTTGAAGATCTCGACGCAGAAGTCCATGAGAGCGCCGAACAGCCAATGACCGGCCAAGCTGATGGTGAGTAGGGTCACCAGCAATCGCGGCAGAAAGCTCAGAGTTTGCTCGTTGATTTGGGTCGCCGCCTGGAACACGCTGATGAAAAGACCCACGATCATTCCCGGCAGCACGAGCACGCTCACGACCAGCATTACGAGACGCAGGCTGGTGCTGAACAGATCGACGGTGGTATCGGCGGTCATCGGTACGAGGCTCCCGCTCAGTAGCGCTGTACGCTGCTGACCAGGGTGTCCACGGTCAGTGTCCACCCGTCTACCAGCACGAATAGCAATAGCTTCAGCGGCAAGGAAATGACGAGCGGCGATAGCATCATCATGCCCATCGCCATCAATACCGAGGATACGACCAGATCAATGACCAGAAAAGGAATGAAGAGCATACAACCGATCTGAAAAGCCGTCTTCAACTCGCTGAGCACGAATGCGGCGAGCTTGACGACAAACGCATGATCCTTCGGATCGGCCACGGGGCCTTCGCCCGCGAGCCGGGAGATCTGCGCGAGAGCCGCTTTATGCGTCTGCGCCATCATGAAGCGGGACAGCGGCTCCTCGGCGATCTTGAGAGCCTCCGGCAGTGCGATCTTGTCCTGATCGTAGGGCTCGAACGCCTTGGTCCAGATCTGTTCGCCCACCGGGCGCATCACCAGCAGCGTCAGAATCAAGGCGACGCCGGTCACGATGTGATTGGGCAGCCCCTGTTGCAGCCCGAGGGCTTGGCGCAGCAGCGACAACACGATCACGAAGCGCGTAAAACTTGTCGTCATCAAGACCAACACAGGCAGCAGCCCGAGCAGCGTCATGATGATCAGTACTTCGGTTTTGACGGAGTATTCCGTCTTCGCCCCTTGACTTACGGTGTTGATGATATCGAGAGCCGCCGCCGTACGCGGCCACAGCGCCACCGCCAGCATCGCAGTGATCAGAACCACGGCAGACAGATCGGCAGGCCCGCGCCATCTTCCGGGAATGTTCGGCCATCCACTCATGTAGCGATGGAGCCCAAATCCAGATCGCTGATCTCGAGAACCTTGAGTCCGTAGTTGTCGCCCGTGACCACCACCTCCGCCCGGCCGATCGGTGTCCCGTTGATCTTGATGGTTAGGGGTTCACCGGCGAGCGTGTCGAGCTCCAATACGCTATTACTGTCGAGAGCGCTCAGTTCTTGCAGCGATATGCGCGCGCTGCCCACCTCCAAGGTGAGGGTTACCGAGATCTTGCGCATCATCTGAGCGACGTTGCGCCGTGGACGAACCGGAGTCTCGGGCACGCTCGCGTCTGTCGCCTCGTCATCGAGATGCTCGGGAATATCGGCGAGTAGGGTCTCTGCAATGGAATCGCTGGGGCTGCTCAAGAGTTACTCCACGTCTTCAAAGGAAGTCAGGCAAAGCTTGCCGCGATGCTCGGCGATACAGGCGGTAAACAGCCGCGAATCCCCGATCAGCACATCGGTCGGCCCCAAGCGGATCGGGATGACGTCCCCGATGCTCGCCTCCAGCAGGATTCCGAGCGGTATCTGTTCCTCCAGCAGGCGCGCCACCAGCCGTAGTTGCAATCGAGCCGCCAGCGGTTGAAGCGCCGGGGCGTCCTTCGCGGCGGGCCGCTGCCGCGCTCGCCCCAGGCCGTGCAGCAGTCGCGTGACGCAGGCGCCGTCGAGCGCGAACAATACGGGGCCGTGAAAGCGGCGCGTGCGCTCGCCAATTTCGACCCGCAGACTCCATGCATCCTCGATCGGAGCATCGCCGCACACCTCCGTAAAACCGCTGTGCGATTCCTTGCCGACGCTTTCGGGCGTCGCCGCCGGCGCGGGGCCCTCGATTCTGCCGGTGACGATAGCTATTAGCTGTTCACTGAGCGCTGCCGCTAACCGTTCCTCGCCTGCGGACACCGGCACCGACACCGCCGGAGAGCCGGTCGGAGTGCCCGGCGTTCCGTAACGGAAATGAAGGATACCGAGCAGCAAATCGCGATCGACCGCCACATCGACGCGGGCCGTCGCGGTACGGTAATGCCGCCAACGCTGCGCCGCTTCGGGCTGCGCGCTCGAATGCACGAGCGACACGTCGGCGATCTCGAAACCGGCGCAGTAGCGCCGATTGAGCGGCAGACAGAATCTCTCCGCCAGATCCGCCCGAAGCCGCGCAGTGAATTTATCGATGAGGTGGACCGGCCGGCCTATGGTGCAAGGATTCAGTACTTGATAAGGTCGGCCGGCGTCCGGCGTCCTACTCGTCAACGCGCGGATCGTTCCCCCCGCCTGATTATCGAGGGGCTGCGTATCATTAGCTAGATCGTTTGCGGTCTCCATCATCGCACTCGCCATAAGTTTCAATCCGAGTTTCGCAAGCAACTAGCTATTACGTTTCGAAAACCATACGGAAAAATTAAGTCGTTGTCGCAGCGTAATGGTCAATGTGTGAACCATTGCGCCACATAACTCTCAGGGTTAAGCGAATCCCCTATGGCTGATCGAAGCGATGCGGGCGAATCTTGTTTACAAGCTGATTACACGCACCCGACCGAAAAAAACATTCATGCGTAAATTGTAAAAACCCGATTTAAGAAAAACTCAACAATCGTCGCATGCTGCCGACAAGCAGACCTACCCACGGGAACTGCTACACAGGAATCGCATGGCCTACGAGATGGAATCATCGATCGGCTCCGTTCAGGCGCAAATCGAGGGCGAGGTGCGGGCGCTATCGCGCACCGCGGTCACCGCGATTGCAACGGACGAGACGGCGCAAAACAGCGAAGTCAATTTCGCGGACGTTTTCAAACAGGCGATTCAGAGTGTCGATGACAAGCAGCGAGTGGCGAGCGAGGCGATGGCAGCCGTCGACAGCGGCAAGAGCGACGACTTGGTGGGCGCGATGCTTGCGAGCCAGGAAGCCAGTCTGTCGTTCTCGATGCTCATGCAGATGCGCAACAAAGTCGCGAACGCGATGGATGAGTTGATCAAGCTATCGCTATAAAGCGCCAGGAGCTCGGTACCCAATGATGTGGTTAAAACAGTTTCTCTCGCGTCTGCTGTCGCGCGCGGACGGAGCTGGGCTTCGGCCCGCCGATTTCTTGAAGACCTTGTTTCCGCTGATCCTCCTCGCTTTGGGCATCACGGCGCTTGCGATGCTGGTCCTGTGGCGCGATCAGTCTTCATATAGGCCATTGTTCGGTGCGCATGAAAAAGTAGCGGCGGCCGACGTGATGACGGTACTCGACAGCGCCGGTATTTCCTATCGAGTGCATCCGGACACCGGCCAGGTGTTGGTGCCGGAAAGAGAACTTGGACGGATACGGATGCTGCTCGCCTCGAAAGGGGTGGTCGCCAAGCTGCCGGCGGGCCTCGAGCTCATGGATCACAACGACCCGCTGGGCGTGAGCCAGTTCGTTCAGGATGTGCGCTTTCGGCGCGGTCTCGAAGGCGAACTGGCGCAAAGCATCATGACGCTCGATGCGGTGGAATCCGCGCGGGTGCATTTGGCAATCGCGCACTCCTCGTCCTTCGTCGTCAGCGACGGCGACAAGAGCTCTGCCTCGGTGGTACTGACGCTCAAAGCCGGGCGCGAACTGGGACATGAGCAGATTGCCGGAATTCTCAATATGGTGGCAGGCAGCGTGGCGGGACTGGATGCCGCGCGTGTGACGCTGATCGATCAGGCTGGCAATCTGCTCTCGGCCCGCATCGATTTGTCGGAGGGAATGGAGTCCGCGCAGGGAAACGACGCGGCACGCGCCTATCAGGAGGAGACGCGCAAGAACGTGCACGATCTGCTCGCGCCCGTGATCGGCGACGACAACTTCAAGGCAAGCATTACCGCCGACATCGATAACGACCGCATCAAGGAGACCCATGAACAATATGGCGATGCTCCGCGGGTCACGAACGAGGCGTTGCGGCAAGAGGTCAGCAAGGATCCGCTTGCGCTGGGTGTGCCGGGCTCGCTCAGCAACCGTCCGATCGACGTGCCGGAGTCCGACCCTCCCGCAACCGAGGCGAGCAGCGCGCAAAGAAAGGAGACCAACCGGCAATATGCCTATGATCGCAACATCACGCAAATTCAGCGCAGCCGTGGCCGCCTGCGCAAGCTCAGCGTTGCCGTCGTCCTCAACAACGCGGTTGCCCCTGGCGGCAAGGGCGTATGGACCCCGGATCAGCTGGCGAACATCAGCGGCATCCTTCGCGGGGGTCTCGGCATCGACGATGCCCGCGGCGACAAGCTGGTCGTCTCCTCGCTCACGTTCCCGAGCCGGCCGATAGCGCCGCCGTGGTGGCGGCAGCCGGATAACTTGATCGACTACGGCAAGTGGGTGGTCTACTCCATCCTCGGTCTTCTCGGATTCTTCCTGATCGTGCGACCGCTGATGGCGATTGCCCGGCAGCGTTTGGCATTGCCGGCGGCGTCGGTCGCGGCGGTCTCGGTTTCCGCGCCCGAGGCGCTGGCCGCACCCGCTGCGCCGGGCGCCGCGGCCGCGCGGGTAGAGCGCCGCTCGGGCGGCACAACGCCCGTAGGGCCATTGCTCGATGATTACGACTTGCCGCCTGCCGGCTCGCCCGTCGACGTTATGGTCGATCACCTGAAGGTATTGGCCGCGAAGGAACCGGAGCGCGTCGCCGAAGTCGTCAAACAGTGGGTGCAGAACAATGTCCGAAGCGAGTAAGCCGTCCACGCCGCTGGAACGCGCGGCCATCGTGCTGCTCAGCATGGGCGAGGAGCCGGCCGCGGCGGTGTTGCGATGCATGTCGCGTCAGGAGCTGCTGGAAGTGACTCAAGTGATGTCCCGCTTGAGCGGCATCAAGGTCGAGTCCGTGAAGCATTCGCTGCAGCGATTTTTCGACGACTACCGGGAACAAAGCGGTGTGCACGGCGCTTCGCGCGCCTATCTCAAGCGCTCGCTCGACCTCGCCCTGGGCGCCGACGTTGCGGGCAGCGTGCTCAACAATATCTACGGCGACGCGATTCGTCCCAAGATGGCGCGGCTGCAGTGGGCATCGGCCAAATGGATCGTGGAGCGCATCAGCTTTGAGCACGTGAGCATGCAGGCGGTGTTTTTGGCCTTTCTGCCGCCCGCTTTGGCCAGTGAGGTGATTCGCGCGCTGCCGGGCGACCGCGGCGATCAGGTGCTGCTCCATATGGCGCGCATGCGCGATGTCGACCGCGAGCTGCTGATCGAGCTCGATGAGCTCGTCGACCGGTGTCTCGCCAGCCTGGGCCTGCAGAGCACGAGCGTCGAGGGAGCGCGCCAAGTGGCGGAGATCCTCAACCGACTGCCCGACACCCGCGCGAGGATGGTGGACAGCATGCGCGCGAACGATGCCGCCGCGACCGACGAGGTCGAGCGCAGCATGTACGATTTCTACATCTTGTCGCGCCAGAGCGAAGCGACCTTGCTGCGACTCATGGACGAGGTACCGATGGAGGAATGGGCGATTGCGCTCAAGGGCGCGGAGCCGGCGCTGCGCGATGTGATATTGGGCGCAATGCCAAAGCGTCAGGCGCAAGGCTTCGAAGATGTGCTGCTACGCACCGGGCCGGCGCCGCGCACTCGCATTGAACAGGCGCGCGCGGAAATCATGCGCCGAGTCAAGGCGCTCGCGGATGCCGGCGACATCGAGTTGCAGCTCTTTGCAGAGACGGTGGTCTTGTGAACAGCAGGAAAAACTGGCGGACCCATCGCTTCGCGCCGCTGTCGCAGATTACGGTTCCTGCGGTGTGGGGATCCGGCGCTCCAGGGCACACCTCCGCGCCGCTGCAAACGGCGATGGCGGAAGGCTTCCAGCGCGGCGTGGAGCGCGGCTATCGCGAAGGTCATGGAAACGGCATGCGCAGCGGTTTCGACGCGGGTATTGCCGAAGGACGCGATGCGGGCCGGCGCGAAGGGTCGGAAGAGGGCCGGCGCGAGGCTCTGCTGCGCTTCGAAGGGCTCGCAGCGCCGCTCGATGCCATGTTGGCGGCCTTGCAAACCCTGCAAAGCGATTATCAGGTAGCCCTACGCAAGGAAGTCGTCGAGCTTGTCGCCAAGGTGGCGCGCGAAGTCATTCGGGCGGAATTGGAGCTGAAGCCCGCGCAAATGCTGACTTTGGTCGATGAGACGCTCGCCGGCATGCCGCGCACGCCCAAGAAGGACGTCCAGGTCTATCTCAATAAGCAGGACTTCGAGCGTATCCGCGAACTCGATGCAAAGGCGGTCCGCCGCTGGAACCTGAGCGTGGACGATCGTCTCGAGCCGGGTGAATGCCGCATCAAGGCGGGAAATCGAGAAGCCGATGCGGGTTGCCGGCAGCGCCTCGCGGCGTGCATGCAGCAAGTGTCGGCCCAGTTGTTGCCAGACGAAGGCGCGGAACAGCCGGCATCCATATGATCAGCGAGGTCCTGCGTAAGCTCGAGGTTGCGTCGGTGCCGGTGGCAACTCCGGCGGGCCGGCTGGTCGGCGCCTCAGGGCTGCTGCTCGAAAGCGTCGGATGCGCGCTGCGCACCGGCCAGCGCTGCAGTGTCGAGGGGGATTCGGGCGAGTGGCTCGAAGCCCAGGTCGTAGGCTTTCGTAACGACGTGTCCTTTCTGATGGCGTTGAAGCGGACCGAGGGACTGGCCACCGGCGCGCGGGTGCTGCCGATCCAGGAGCGCGATGCGCTGCGCATCGGCCCATCGTGGCTGGGGCGCGTCGTCAACGGGCTAGGAGAGCCCGTCGACGGCCGCGGCCGTCTAGGCGGCGGCGAGCCGCTCGATCCGCGGCCCCCGCGCGTCGATCCGCTCAAGAAGCGGCCGGTGAAAGAACCGCTCGATGTGGGCGTACGGGCGATCAACGCTGTGCTGACCCTGGGTAAGGGTCAGCGCGTCGGACTCATGGCCGGCAGCGGCGTCGGCAAAAGCGTGCTGCTCGGACTCATCACGCGCCAGACCGTCGCTGACGTCGTCGTGGTCGGCCTGATCGGCGAGCGCGGTCGCGAGGTCCGGGAATTCATGGAACTCTCGCTCGGCGAAGCCGGATTGAAACGCGCCGTCGTCGTGATCGCGCCGGCCGATGAATCGCCGTTGATGCGCCTGCGGGCGACCGAGTTATGTCATTCGATCGCCGCGCATTATCGCGATCAGGGCCAGGATGTGCTGCTGCTCGTCGACTCGCTCACGCGCTACGCGATGGCCCGGCGCGAGGTGGCGCTCGCACTCGGCGAGCCGCCGGCAACGCGCGGCTATCCGTCATCGGTGTTCAGCATCATGCCGCAGCTGGTGGAGACCGCGGGCAACGGTGTACACGAGCGCGGCAGCATGAGCGCGATCTATACCGTCTTGGCCGAGGGCGATGATCAGCTGGACCCCGTCGTGGACACGGCGCGAGCCGTGCTCGACGGCCACATCGTGTTGACGCGCGAGCTGGCGGAACGCAGTCATTATCCGGCCATCGACATCACACAATCCATCAGCCGCTGTATGCCGCTCGTGAGCACGCACGCGCATCAAAGCGCCGCCCGCCGCCTGATCGCATTGGTCGCGCGTCACGCCCAAGTGCGCGACTTGCTGCCGCTCGGCGCGTACGTGCAGGGCGCCGATCCGGAAACCGATCGAGCGGTGGAGCTGTATCCGCGGATTGAAAAATTCCTCAACCAGGGTACACGCGAAGCGGCGCCTCTCGAGGCCGCCGTGTCGATGCTCGAGGAGCTTATGTCATGAAGAAAGATCGCCGGCTGCGGAGTCTCGAGCGGCTCGCGCTGCTGCGCGAGCGTCAAATCGATGTGCTCAGTGCCGACATGGGCAGCCGCCACGCAGTACAAAGGCGCTTTCGGGGAAATATCGAGCGGCTGGAAACGCTCTATCAAAGCAGCGGGGCAAGCAGCGGCGATTCAGGAGCGCACCCGGCGCCATCGAGCGCGCTGTCGCTGAACTGCGCCGATTATAAGCAAGCGGTGATGAAGATGGCCGACGCTCACCGGGGCGACTTGGCGCTGCACGAGGCCGACATGGCGGTGGCCCGCCGCGCCCTCGCCGGCGCGACCCGCCGCCAAGAGGCATTGGGCAAAGCCCTCGAGCGTGTGCGCAAGACCGCGCGCGACTTGCGAAGCGCGCGCGAACGCAAGCTCCAGGACGAGATCGCGATCCAAATCTGGGATAGAGGCCGCAAATGATCGCTCATCGGCATTTAAGTTCTGGGCCGATCATGTCGCTGATTATCGACAAGCCGCCTCGGCTTTTATCCCGTTCAGCCCGGAGTAGTCCATGAGCAGCACCATCAACCCCACCGGCACGGCCACCAATTTGGCCACCGCGTACATGCAGCCGATGCAGACGCAGCTCAGCAATGAGATGACGACTGCGTCGAATACCGCATCGGCGCTCACCACATTGCAAACGGCGCTGAGCACATTCGACAGCGCTCTTACCACGCTGTCCGGCAGTGGGACCTCCGGCGGCAGCGGAGTCACTGCCTACAGCGCGACGTTCAGCAATCCAGCGATCGGCACCGCGACCGCATCATCAAGCGCCACGCCCGGCACTTATTCGTTTTATGTGCAACAGCTCGCGACCGCCCAGCAGACCGTCTACGCCAACCTGTCATCGGTGCCGGCCGCGGGCGCCGGTACGCTCACGCTGGACATTGCCAATGGCAACAGCTTCTCCGTCAACCTCAGTACTGCGGGGACGAGCGGCAGCGGCTCCCTATCTGCCTCGGACATCGCCAGTGCGATCAATCAAGCGTCGGGCAACAATGGCGCGGTGGTCGCCTCGGTGGTAACGGTCGGCAGCCAAACGGAGCTCCTGTTGTCGGCGGGGCAGACCGGAGCGGATAACGCAATTACACTCGATACCAGCGGTATTACCAACAGCACGCTGCAGAGTGCGCTCTCCGGCGGCCAGCAGCTCAGCGCGGCGCAGAATGCCATCGTCTATTTGGGCGGGCAGGGGGGCGTGGCGCTCCAGCAAGATTCGAACACATTCACGTCGGTCGCGGGAGTCAGCATCAACTTCACGCAGGCGCAGAGCGCCACCGACGCGCCCGTGACATTGACGGTGGCGAGCGACGCGAGCGCCACGGCGACCAACGTGCAGACGTTCGTCAGCGCCTACAACACGGTACAGAGTGCCCTTTCCGCCCTCACCGCGGACGGCAATGCCGCGACCGGCGCGGCGCCGGGAATCTTCGCGAATGACCCCGGCGTGGAGGATCTGGAAAACCAGCTCAATCAATTCGTCAGGCAGGACTTCAACGGTCAAAGCCTGATCAATCTCGGCGTGAGCGCCGATCAGAACGGCGTCTTATCGCTCAATCAAACCACGCTGACCCAGGCGCTCAATGCGAACCCGGCTGCCGTCGGCGACGTATTCGGCAACGCAGGGCTCATCAACAACACCGGCATGCTGGGCAGCATCAACACCTACCTTCAGAGCTGGTTGACCCCCGATATCGGTCAGATCGCCGAGCGTCAATCGAGTGTGCAGGCCCAGCAGAAGAGCCTGCAGAACAGCCAGACGCAGCTCACGACCCAATACAACGATCTTTACCAGCGCTATCTGACGCAGTTTACGAATCTGCAAAGCTTGCAGGCGCAGATGAGCCAGACGGAATCTCTGTACTTCTCTTCCTCTTCAAGCACCAGCTCGAGCAGCAGCACGAGCACTGGCCTGTGAGCCCTACACCGATCGGCATCCCATCCGCAAGGCAGACAACATTGAATTCCCAAGCTTATCAAATCTACCACACCGTCAATCTGGGCGCGCGCGTCGCGCAGGCGTCCTCCGTGCAGCTCGTGCTGATGTTGACCGACGGGTTGCTGGAAGAGTTGGCGCGCGCGCGCGCGCACATCCAAGCGCGGCGTTATGAGGCGAAGGCGCGAAGCCTGAATCGTTGCATCGACATCCTGAACGGCTTGGCGAGCGCGCTCGACTATGAGGGCGGAGGGGAGCTGGTCGTCAATTTGAGCCGGCTTTACAACTACAGCTCGCGCCGACTCTATAAGGCCGGCTTCGATCTCGACCTGACTCTCATCGACGAGGTGATCGATTTGATGACGAATTTGCGCAAGGGCTGGCAAGGGTTTCAGGACCGCCATGGATAGGAGCAGCCTACTCGCAAGCATGGCGCAGCGCCTGCGCAAAGCGGCAGGCGAGAGCAACTGGCGCGAACTCAAAGTCATCGACCGAGAGCTCGCGCAGCAACTGCTGCCGAAGGTGTCCGCATGGCACACGTGGACGGTGCGCGAGCGGGCAGCGTACGCGGACTTGCGGCGCGCCCACGAGCAGGTTCGAGAGCACTGCAAGCGCGAGGCTGCGCTATACGCCGCACGTCTTGCCAGCATGCGCGAAACGAGGATCGGCTGGGCGGAGTACGCGCTGCATAGCCAGGATGCAGGGGGCGCTCGGTGACCAGCCCTGTCGCTGCGGCCATGGCGGCGGTCGTTGGGGTGCATATCCCGGCGGTGCGCATGCCGAAGCAAACACAGCCGGCTCCGGCCGAGGCGCCGCACGCGCACCCGGCGCCGGGCGGCCATGAGCCTGTGAATCCACCCAAGGTCGATTTCCGCGTGGCGCTGCGCGCTCAAGTGACGGCTGTCGACGTGCAGCCCGCAGCAAGCGATGCCGCCCAGGATTCTGTCGCCGCGCCCAGTTCCGCGCCCGCGCCGGATTCAGCGCCCGGGCAAACCGGTGTGGCCGCGAAAATTCATGCCGATGCGCAATGGCAGCGGCTTTTCCCGGGCCAAACCCCGCGGACAGCGGCCACCAAAAGTGTCGGCCCCGTCGCCGCGCGGACATCCCTGCCGAGCGCGCAGGTCGCTCGTCTGGTGCCGCCGCCACCGCCAACCGCACCGGCAGCGCCGCTGGCAATTGCGGCGCCAGCCGTGCCGACGCCCCCGCTGCCGGCAGTCACGGCGCCGAGTACAGAGGCGGATGCATCCGGCGCAAGCTCACCCCCGGTGCGTATCGTTGCCGCCGCGGTTCCCGCTCCCAATAACGTCCCGTCCGCCAGCATCGCGGACGGGACCGATGCCGCGGATCCTGCCGATGATTCGCCCATAGCGCCTGCCGGCTCGGCACAGGGTTCGACGACGCCGTCGCGCGGCGCGAGCGTGCAGTCAGCGTACGAGGCGGCGAGCGCGGATAGCGGGCCAAGCGCTGCGGGTTCGCAGCCGCAGACGCCGGCGGCGATGCCGGCGCTCAGCGCAGATTCATTCTCGTTGCCAGCCGGCGGCGCCGCGCAAGTTCAAGCGGCCGCAGGCACACCTGCGAGCGCGCCGCCGCGACAGTCGCTCGCTCAGGCGCTGGGCGAACGGCTACAGATCCAAATCACGCGCGGCAGCGAAAACGCCGTGATTCGGCTCGACCCGCCGGCCATGGGCAGCATCGAAATCACGATCCGCCGCGAAGCGGGCGCCGTTCAGGTTCATCTCAGCGCCAGCAATGGCGCGGTGCTGAGTCAACTCCAAGCCATCGGCGATGCGCTGCGCCAGGACCTCATGCAGCGTCATCCGGGTGAGGTGTCGGTGCAAATATCGCCGGGCTCGCGCGATGCCAATGGCCGGCAGCGGCAAGCGGGCGGCGGCGAGGATGAACCGGGGCGTGCATTGCATGAAGAGGCGGACGCCGATGAGTCCACGGCGTTCACGTTGGCGCGCAACGGGGAGTAGCAGGACGTGAGGAAATCCAAACTTGTGATCGGCGCGGCAGGCGGCTTACTGGTGTTGACGGCGGCGGGCGCGGGCGCGTGGTGGTGGCTGCATTCCCCGTTACGCGCACGTTTCGAGGCCAAGGCAGCCGAGCCTGATACCCGCGCCTACAAGTATGTCAGCCTCGATAAAATCATCGTGATGTTGCGCAAGCCGACCGGCGATGCAACCTCGCATTACATCGCCCTGGATCTCGTCTTCAAGACGCCGGCCGAATCCGAGGAAGCGATGCGCGAACAATTGCCGCTGCTGCGCAGCGTCGCGGTCAGGGACTTGTCGGGCGTCACAATGGAGGATATCAATCATTTCACGATCGACGAGCTGACACGGCATATCAATAAGGCGTTCGGGCAGTCGTACCCGACGAACCATGCCGGCAAACCTTTCACCGAAGCCATGATCGGCAAGCTCATCGTCGAGTGACCATGCAGACAGCCTACGCAGAGGTCGAATGCGCCGCTGGCACACCATCGGCGGCGGCAGACGAGCAGAAGTTCCTGCTGGCGTACGTGCCGCTGGTACAGCGCGTCGTCAGTCAGCTCTCATCGCAGCTCGGCGGCGCGATGGACCGCGAGGACATGCAACAGGTCGGATTGCTCGGATTGCTGACTGCGCTGCGCCGGTATGGAGAGCCCGATGGGCGGTTCGCCAGCTATGCAACGATGCGCGTGCGCGGTGCGATTCTCGATGAGTTGCGCCGCCAGGACTGGCGTCCGCGCGCGGTTCGCCAGGAAAGCCATCGCGCTCGTGATGGAGTTCGCAAATTGACGCGCCAACTCGGACGCGCGCCGACACATGCCGAAATTCTCAAAGCGCTGGGGCTCACTGCCGAGGAGTACCGGGATTACGAACTCGCCGAGAACGCGGAACAACTCGCCAATTTCGACGACGTGCTGCACAACATGTCAGAGACGTCCGCGGCCCGCTGCGAGTCGCCGGAGGCACAGTTCTTGACACGGCGCGGGATCGAGCAGGCGCTGCAGACACTCGACGAGCGCGAGCAGCGCGTGGTGCAGCTCTACTATGAATATGAACTGAGCCTCAAAGAGATCGCCGCAGTGCTCGATCTGACCGAGGCGCGCATTTGCCAAATCAACAAGGGGGCGTTGAAGAAGATGAAAGATCTTCTTCAATAAGATATGCAATCCATCGTCGGCATTCTGACTGTTCTGAGCTGCGTATTCGGCGGATTTCTGATGCATGGCGGAAGTCTCAAGGTCATTTGGCAGCCCCTCGAACTCGTGATCATCATCGGCGCCGGCGTCGGCGCCATCATTCTCGGCAACCCGCGGCACGTGCTCGGTGAGATGTGGCTGCAGGCGCGTGCGGTGATGACGCGTAAGAAACTCGATGAAGAGTTCCAGCGCCAGCTGATGCTGCTGATGTACGAGCTGCTGCGGACCGCCGCGGGCGGGCTGAAGGCGCTGGATGCGCACGTGGAGGCACCCGCCGAGAGCGAGCTGTTCAAACGCTACCCGCTCATTCTCCAAGAGCCGAAACTGCTGCATTTCATCGTCGACAATTTTCGCCTGATGGCGATGGGCAAGATCAATGCGCATGAACTCGAGGGCGTGCTGGAGCAGGAGCTCGAGTCCATTCATGATGAAATGGCGCAACCGGCCAAGTCCCTGGGGAGAATCGGCGATGCCATGCCGGGCTTCGGCATCCTGGCGGCGGTGCTCGGCGTCGTCATGGCCATGGCATCCGTTGCGCACGGCGCGAGCTCCGGTGACATCGCCACGGAGGTGGCCGCGGCAATGGTCGGAACCTTCATCGGCATTTTGATGAATTATGGCGTGCTCGACCCGCTCAGCAATCGGATGAAGCAGCTCGTCGACGAGGAGATGACCGCGCTCGAAGCGGTCAAAGTGGTGTTGGTCACCCACGTATCCGGCAAGCCCGCGCTGTTGGCCATCGACGCCGGCCGCCGTCTGGTGCAGCTCAATATCAAGCCGAGCTTCGCGCAGCTGGAGGGCTGGATCGACAGGCTGCAGAATCCGGGCGAGCCCGAGGCTATCCCGCAGCGGCGGGCAGGGGACAAGCGTGACTAAAAGTCATGACAGCGCGAATACGGTCGTGAAGCGCGTCAGGCGCAGAGAGGCTGCGGAAGTTCACGGCGGCTCGTGGAAAGTCGCGTTTGCCGACTTCTGCCTCGCGCTGCTGTGCCTATTCCTCGTCATGTGGTTGATGGCCGTTCGCCAGGCGCAGGAGCTGCAGGAATTGCTGAAGGCGGCGGGCGGCAACCTGGTCGACGAGGGCCGGGGCCGGATGCCGGAGTCGCTCGGCGGCCCGCGCGGCAGTCTGATCGCGCGTGAACCCTTGCCGAGCGACGGCGACACGCTCGAGCCGCGCAAAGCCTCGCGCGGTGAGGACACGTCGGCCGACAGCGAACCGGGAGTCCGCCTATCGAAGACCACGTATGAAACGCCGGCGGACATGGCGGAATTGGCGGCCGTGCTGACTCGTCTGAGCGAGCAGGCCGGACTCGCGGGTAACGTCCAGCTGATGATCACGGCTTATGGCTTGCGGGTGATCCTGCACGACACCGATAAGAAAGGTATGTTCAGACGCGGCAGCGCGGTAGCCAACGAGCCTTTCGTGCAGCTGTTGCGCAAGGTGGGACCGGTATTCGCCCGGATCTCCAACCAGATGCTGATCGTCGGCCACACCGATTCGACACAGTATCGCGATCAGGGCGCGGCGAGTATCTCCAACTGGTCCCTTTCCAGCGACCGCGCGATTGCGGCACGCAGTTATCTGTTGATGGGCGGCATGCCGGTGCGCAGCGTATTGCAGGTCGTAGGTCTCGCGGATCGCGCCCCATTCAATGTTCAAGACTCGAACGCCGCTGAGAACCGACGGATCGAGCTGCTGATCCTCACCACCGGCCAGGCGCGCAATATCACTGCGATGTTCAGCGCGCCGGGTGAGACGGAGGCACTGGTCGATGGCGTCTCGACCAGCTTGCCGGATCATGACGCCTTGGTGGCATTGCGCGGGCAACTGGTTCCGGGTCGGTAGTGCGATGCGAACGAAATCACGAGGTAACATCATGACAATCCCCAGTGTGGGACCTTCGCAGGAAATCGCGGCGGCAACCAAGGTGTCGGAGATCGCCGCGCCGGCGGATACCACGACTGCGTCATCGCCGAGCCCTTCGCCCGGTCCACTCGAGTCATCCGTTCTTGGGCCCGCGCTCGCGGCAATTCGGGAGCTGCCCGAGGTCGATCAGGCGCAAGTGGCGACGCTGCGCGACTCGCTGGCGCGGGGTGAAATACCGTTCAATGCCGCCAAGCTGGCCGCGCTGATCGAGCGCTACCACCGGACCGGCCAATGACTCCCGCGATGACCGTGCGCTGCATCCTGGCGGGCATGCTCGGCGACGTGGCCGACTATCGTCGTCTGCGAGCTTTGCTCGAGGCGCAGTTTTCCGCGGCGTTGCGGCACCGAGCCGAGGAGATCAGCGACATCGTCGGGCGCATCGTGGAATTGACGGCCGTGCTCGAGCGCCGTCGCCGCGAGCGGGTCGAACTTGCGGGCGCCCTGCTGGCCGGCAAGGTGCCGGCCTCACGCGTTTCGCTGCAAGCCGTATCGGAGCGCCTGCCGGCAACGGCGCGGGCCCGTTTCGATGACTGCTGCGCGACGCTCGAGGCGCTGGTGACGGAGTGCAAGAGACTCAATCGCCGCAATTGCAATCTGTTGACCGCACAGCACGACATCATGCACCGCGTACTGAAGACCGAGGCGTATATCTATGCACCAGCGTGAGGCGAACGGCCCGGCGCGGCGCTATGGCGCAGGCAGGTCCGCGGGCTCGACCACGTCGTTCGCGACGACTCGGGCCCGGATGATTTTTCCGTTCAGCGAATTGCGCACCCGCACGATCGCATCCCGGCGGCCGTCCTCCATCGCTTCGCCCGGAACTTGGACCTCGATGCCGGTGTTGCGCGCGACGATGTTGATGCTGGCGCCGCGCTTGACGAGGAGCGGTTCCGTGAGCCACCGCTTGTCGATGATCTGTCCGCGGTGCAGGGCTCGCTGGCTGGATTTGCCGACGACCGCGTCGAGGTCGGACAGCGCGCCCGGCGTCTCGGATGCATCGCGTCTCGCGCGCTCGAGCTGCTCCACGCCGATTTCCTGGCCGGGGAGGATTGCGGATGCCGCGACCACGACGTCCGCCTCGATGGCCCCCCGTACCACATATTCGGTGCGCCAGCCCGGCGTGGCCGGGCAGACCGCGGCGAAGCGCATGCGCGTGACGAATCGCGTGTCGAGCGCTTCGATTTCAACGTTTCTTGGGCACGAGGAGTGCACCGCTTTGCCGGTGCGCGGGCGCAGTTCGACTCGTATCGACGGATTGACGAGACGCGCCTGCTGCGCCTGGGCGAGCAGTTCGTTGCCGGCGGCTTGCTCCAGGAGCGCCTCGACCGACATGGTCCCCGCGGCGGATAGGCCGGGCGCGGCGAACGCCAGCACGGCGGCCGCGAGCGAAAATTTATGGACAAGGTTTGATTTCAGAGGATAACGCATGGCAATCAATATCCAACAGGCTCTAGGCATTCACCCGGAGGCGCTCAAGCTCCGCGCGGAGCGCGTCAAAATATTGGCGTCCAACCTCGCCAACGAAAGCACTCCCGGCTATCAAGCGCGCGACATCGATTTCGCCGCGAGCCTGCAGCAGGCGCTAGCTCAAAAGGCCCAGGGGACTGCGGCCGATGGGGGATCGGCGCTCGGCAACGCGGGGCCCGAGCTGCTGTATCGCGTTCCGAATCTCCCATCGCAGGACGGCAACACCGTCGAGCTCGGTGTCGAACAGGCCGCATTTTCGCAGAATGCCTCGGATTTTCAAGCCAGCATGACCTTCATCAATTTGACGCTGCGCGACATCGCGAAAGCGATCCAAGGACAGTAAGCCCATGTCAATGTTCAGAAGCATAGCAGAGATCGCCGGCTCGGCCATGACGGCCGAGACCGTGCGTCTCAACACCATCGCCAGCAACCTTGCCAACGCGGGGACGGCGGCCAGCAGCGAGGCCGAGGCGTACCACGCGCGCAAGCCGGTATTCGCCACGGTCTTCGATCACAGCGCCTTTTCGAGCGATCCGATCGCGGGCGCGAAAGTTCAGGTTCTCGATGTGGTCGAAAGCACCGAGCCGATTCGTCAGGTCTACGAGCCTGACAACCCTTCAGCCAATGATCAGGGAATGGTCTTTTACACGAACGTCAATACCGTCGCGGAAATGACCGACATGATGTCGGCGTCGCGCGCCTTTGAAACCAACATCGAGGTGCTGAATCGAGTCAAGTCGATGCAGCAGTCGGTACTCAAAATGGGAGAAAGTTGAACATCATGACTATCACGAACACCACAATCACCGCTAACCAGGGTGCATCCGCGTCCGCATCGTCGTCGACATCGTCCGCCGTGACCAGCAACGGCGGCATGTCCAGCATGTTCACGACCTTGTTGGTCGCGCAGATTCAGAACCAGGATCCGCTCAACCCGACGGATCCGAGCCAATACATCACGCAGCTAGCCCAGCTCAGTCAAGTCCAAGCGCTCACCACGCTCACCACGCAGGGCAGCGCCAACGCGACCATGCTCCAAAACATGCAGGCACAGAATCTCGGCCTGGAGGTCGGCTCGCAGGTGAGCGTGAGCACCAATCAGGTGACCCTCGCCGGTCAGCCGGTTTCAGGCGATTTTACGCTGGCCAACAACAGCAGCTCGACCTCGCTGGTGGTGCAGAGCGCCTCCGGTCAGCAGCAGAGCATCGCGCTCGGCGCACAGTCGGCCGGCGACGTGCCCTTCACGATCAACACGACCTCGCTGGGCCTGCCGGCCGGCAGCTACTCGATCAAGGTCGTGACGAGCAGCGGCGAGACGCCCAGTATCAGCGTGACCGGTACCTTGAACAGCGTGAAAATTTCATCGTCGGGCAGCGCGCTGCTCAATGTGAACGGCGTCGGCCAGGTGCCGGCGTCGTCGATCACCGCGTTCAACGGCAATTAAACCCCAACCCATTGAGCATCAGGAGACCGTCATGAGCTTCGATATCGCCCTCTCGGGCATCAACGCGATCAATTCTCAGCTTGACACCATCAGCAACAATATTGCCAACGTGAATACGACCGGTTTCAAGTCCAACCGCGCCAACTTTTCCGCCACGTATTCAGGTCTGCAGCCGACGGGCACGGAGATCAACTCGTACACGCAAAGCATCGACCTCGGCGGGAATGTGGTGAGCACCGGCAACAGCCTGGACGCCGCCATCTCGGGCGAGGGCTTCTTCGTCACGAAGAATGCGGCCGGGCAGCAGCTATATACCCGTGCGGGCTCGTTCTCTCAGGACAAGAACGGCAATATCGTCGATAGCTTCGGCAACGACGTGCAGGGCTACGCCGCCGTGCCGGGCTCCACCACGCTCGGACCCATGGGCAATCTGGTGGTGCCTACCGGACAAATCCCGGCGCAGGCGACCACGACGCTCAACTACGTGGCCAACCTGTCGGCCGATTGGACGCCGCCGATCGTGGCCCCTTTCAATGCCGTCGATCCGCAAACCTACAACAGCTCGAACGTCTCGGTGGTCTACGACTCGCTGGGCGTGCAGCACAGCTTGACGCAATATTTCGTCAACACGGGACCGAACCAGGATACGGTATATTACACGTTGGACGGCAATGCCGTCGCGGCGACAACGGCGATGACCTTCGGCGCGACCGGCGCGTTGACCAACCCGGCGGCCCCCGTTGCCTTGGTTCTTGGTGCGCCGCCGGGCGCCGCGCCGCTGACCGTCAATATCAGCTACCTCGGCACGACGCAATTTTCGGGCAGCGCCGCAACCAGCACGAATAGCGCAAACGGCTACGCGTCGGGGACCTTCACCGGGGTGCAGCTCTCCGATAACGGCAGCGTGGTCGCGCAGTACAGCAACGGACAGACGCAGATCGTCGGCACCATCGCTTTGGCCACGTTCCCGGACGATGGTGCACTGACTCCCGTCAGCGACACCGCATGGGCCAGTTCGCTTGCCTCCGGCACGCCGCTGTACTTCACACCGGGCACCGGTACGGCCGGCACCTTGAGCGCCGGATCGCTCGAGCAGTCGAACGTCAACGTCACAGCGCAGCTCGTCGACCTGATGTCCGCGCAAAATAATTATCAGGCCAATTCCAAGGTGCTGCAGACCCAGAGCCAGATGCTGCAAACCCTGATACAAGCGATCTAAAGGGAACTGTCATGGATGCATTGATTTATAGCGTCATGAGCGGGGCCGAGCGCACCCTGCGCGCAGAGCAGGTGCACGCGAACAACCTGGCGAATAGTGATACCGGCGGGTTTCAGGCCGATCTCGAGACGGCGACCAGCCAAGCGGTCACCAAGGGTTATGGTTACGATGCTCGTCATATGAGCCGGCTCGTCGCGAACGCCGTCGACGGGCGTGCGGGGATCGCACACGAGACGGGGCGCGATCTGGATGCGTCGATCGCAGGCTCCGGTTACTTCGCCGTTCAGGCGAAAAATGGCGAAGCTTACACGCGCGCCGGCAACTTCACCCTGGATCAGGATGGCACGCTGACGGTGGGCGGCCGGCCGGTGTTGGGCGCCGGCGGGCCCATCGTGCTGCCGACCTATAGCAGCGTGCAGATCGACACCGACGGGACCATTTCCATCCAGGCGCCCGGCCAGTCGCAGATGCAGCCGGTCGACCGGCTGAAGCTCGTCAAGGCGCCGGCGAGCGCCGTGGTCAAGGATCCGAGCGGACTCATCGTCGCACGATCCGGTCAGCCGCTGCCGGTCGACGACACGGTGACGGTGCACGGCGGCCATCTGGAGGGCAGCAACGTTTCCGCGATCGACGAAATGGTCTCGACGATGGATCTAAATCGCGATTTCGAGATCCAGATGAAGCTCTATACCGCTGCCGACAACATGGCTTCGGAAGGCAACAAATTGGTCGGCGAATGAATTTTCTCAAGGAGCAACAGCAATGAACCCCGCAATGTGGATCAGCAAGACCGGCTTGCAGGCGCAAGACGAACAATTACAGACGATCGCCAACAACCTCGCCAACGCCAACACCGTTGGTTTCAAGCGCGACCGTGCCGTATTCGCGGATCTTTCCTATCAGGTGGAGCGCCAGCCGGGCGCGCAGAACGCCGATGGAACGGTTTCTCCCACCGGGGTGCAGCTGGGCAGCGGCACACGCCTGGTCGGCACAGAAAAGGACTTCACCGCCGGCAGCACCCAGACCACGGGCCAGCCCTTCGACCTGGCCATCAACGGCCTGGGTTTTTTGCAGATCGAGACGGCCAATGGCGAAACCGCCTATACGCGCGCCGGCCAGCTGCAGCTCAATGCCCAAGGCCAGCTGGTGACCTCGACCGGACTGCTGCTGACTCCCGCGATCACCGTCCCCGCGAACACGACGGCCGTGACGATCGGACAGAACGGCGTGGTGACCGCCACGGTCGCCGGCAAGACCGCGCCGGCTCAGATTGGTCAGATCACGCTGGCGACCTTTCCCAACCCCGCGGGCCTGGTCGCCATGGGCAACAATCTGTTTCAGGAAACCGATGCGAGCGGGCCTCCGACCGTCGGCGTGCCGGGAGCGGACGCCTTTGGCACGCTCCAACAGGGCTCTCTCGAGGGCTCGAACGTCTCCGTGGTCGAGGAGATGGTGAATATGATTGCGGCGCAGCGCACCTACGAAATGAGCACCAAGGTGCTCTCGGCCGCGGATAACATGCTGCAGCTCCTCTCGCAGGCCGCGCATTGATGGACGCCTTGGTCTTGCGTCTGGGAGTCGTCGCCGCGACGCTGCTGCTGTCGGCGTGCAAGGCCATGCTGCCGCCCGAGCCCCACATGGAACCTCCGCCGCTGCCGGCGATCGCGGCCGTGCACAAGGGCCAGTCCGGCGGCGTGTTCGCCATGGAGACGCCGTGGGTGCCGGTATCCGACAGCCGGGCCTTCCGGCCCGGCGATGCGCTGACCGTGACGCTGGAGGAGGTCACGCAGGCGAGCAAGAGCGCCAATACCAGTTACGACAAGCAAAGCGCCGTCACCTTCGCACCCGCCGTGATTGCCGGCCACAGCCTCAAGACCGACCTGTCCCTCAATGGGGACCGCTCATTCGCGGGCACGACCGCGAGCACACAGCAGAATGCGCTGCAAGGCTCGATCACCGTGATCGTTCAGGACGTGCTGCCGAACGGGATGCTGCGGATCAGCGGCGAGAAGAATTTGCGCCTCAATCAGGGCGAAGAGGTCATCCGCGTGGCGGGCTATGTGCGCACGGCCGACATCGACACGGACAACCGCGTGTCGTCCCTGCGCATCGCCAACGCCGGCATCACCTATACGGGTCGCGGCACGCTGAACGACGCCAATCAACCGGGCTGGCTGATGCGATTTTTCACCGGTCCTTACATGCCTTTTTAGAGAGACTGCATGAACATTTACAGAATTGCCCTTGCGTTGGCACTCGCAGTGCTCTCGAGCACGGCCCTGCTCGCTCATGCGGCCACGGTCGAAGCCTTGGAAAGCCCGCGGTACGACAGGGCTCTGCGCTCCCTAGTGCACATCGAAGGCGTGCGCGAAAACGCTTTGCTGGGATACGGATTGGTCGTCGGCCTGCAGGGCACTGGCGACGGCACGCAAGTGACGTTTGCGGGCCAGTCGGTGGTCAACATGCTCAAGCAGTTCGGCGTTCGGCTGCCGGAGGGCGGTGTCGACCCGAGGACCAAAAACGTGGCCACCGTGATGGTGAGCGCCGTCTTTCCGCCCGGTTACCGCAAGGGCCAGACCGTCGACGTGACGGTGTCCTCCATGGGCGACGCCAAAAGCCTGCGGGGCGGGCTCCTGCTGCTGACTCCGCTGCATGCCGCCGACGGCGAGATCTATGCGCTCGGACAAGGCAACCTCGTGGTCGGAGGCGTCACGGCGAGCGGCTCCAGCGGATCCAGTGTGACCCTCAACTCCCCGACTTCCGGACGCATTCCCAACGGTGCCACGATCGAGCGCGAGATCGAAACCGATTTCGCCACGCGCCCCACCGTGCTGCTGAGTCTGAATCTTCCCAGCTTCCAAACCGCGACCAATATTGTGCTGGCGATCAACGGCCGCTACGGCGATGTGGCGACGACGCGCGATGCGACCAGCGTGGAGGTCGTGGCGCCGACCAATCCGACTCAGCGGGTGGCCTTCGTCGCCGGCCTGGAGTCCCTCTCGGTCGACGTGGGAGGCGCCTTGCCGAAGGTGGTCTTCAATTCGCGCACCGGCACCGTGGTGATCTCGGAAGGCGTGCGCGTGCGGCCCGCCGCGATATCGCACGGCGTTCTCAAAGTGGTGATCACCGAGGCCCCCATCGTCAGTCAACCCGCGCCCGGCAGCCGGGTCGGCCAGACCACCGTGGTGCCGCGCTCGCAGGTCAGCGTGCAGCAGGACGCCAAGCACATGTTTCTATGGCCCGCAGGCGTCAGCCTCAAGGCGATCATCGATACCGTCAACAGCATCGGTGCCAACCCCGATGACATCATGGCCATCCTGCAGGCGCTGGATCAGGCCGGCGCTCTCGACGCCGAATTGGTCGTGATATGAGGGGCGAGACATGAGCCAAGCCATCGACATCGCGATCCGCAGCGGCTTCGCACTACCGGAAAATTCGACTGCCGAACCCATAGCCGTCGCCGCCGAAGATCAGAGCGGGATGGCGCCCGAGTACCGGGCGAAAGTCAAGCAAGCGGCCGAGAACTTCGAAAGCTTCTTCATCGAGCAGATCCTGCATCAGATGCGCCGCAGCCTGCGCGAGATCGACCCCGACGATGCGGAGAACGCCAAGCACGGAGACAACGATATGCTCGACATGGTGGATACCATGTTGGCCGATAAACTGTCGCAACGGCATGCATTCGGCGTCGCCGATGCCATCCTGCGCCAGCTCGTGCCGGCAAACCCGCAGGATGGCGGCCTTAAGGTTGCGCCCAAGCCGGTCGCCTTAAACAAGTAATGCGCATCCGCGGTTCACATTCGCCACTGAGGTCGCCAAGCCTATGAGCATGATCTCTATCGCATTGTCGGGTGCGAACGCGGCGCAAGCGGCTTTGGATGCGTCGAGTCAGAACACTGCCAACCTGCAGACGCCTGGCTACTCCCGCCAAGGCGTGGTGCTGGCATCCGTGCAGCCGCTGTACGACGGCGCGCAGGTGGCCGGCAGCGGCGTGGCGGTGACATCGGTCCAGCGCTTCAGCGATCAATATACGAACCTGCAGCTTTGGAATGCGGCGTCCGGTCTCGGCCAAAGCACTTCGGCGCAGCCTTATTTCACTCAGCTTGAACAGGTGATGGGCGATACGACGACCGGCATCAGTGCCGGCTTGGACGGGTTCTCGAGCGCGCTCAATGCCGCCAGCGAGGACCCGTCCTCCGACCCGCTGCGGCAGCAGGTCATCGCAGCCGCGACTTCTTTGGCGCAGCAGTTCAACTCGCAAAGCCAGCTCATGACCGATCAAATGACCGCCGTGGATCAGCAGCGTACCTCGATCGTCTCGCAGGTCAACGAACTGACGACGAACATCGCCCAACTCAATGGTCAAATCGTCGCGGCCCAGGCCAGCGGGACGAATGCGTCCGGCCTCTTGGACGCGCGCGACCACGCTATCGGCAGTCTTGCGAGTTTCGCTTCCGTGCAGGTGGCGGATCAGCCCGATGGATCCCTCGATGTGTCGTTGACCAGCGGCCAGCCGCTGGTGGAAGGCACTACCGCCGCGTCGCTGAGCGCGACGACCAACCCCAACGATACGCAGACGCTGAATTTGAAGTTCTCGAACGTCGCGTTCACGCTCAACGGTGCATTGGGCGGCCAGCTGCAAGGCCTGCAGGACTTCCAGACCAACGTGCTGCAGCCCATGATGCAGTCGATCACCGGCATGGCGCAACAAGTGGCAACCAGCTACAACAATCAGCTGGCCGCGGGCTTCACGCCGGCCGGAACGGCCGGCACACCGCTGTTCCAGTTCGTTCCCGCCGGGGCCACAGGCACTCTATCGGTGACCCCCGGCATCCAGACCAGCGATCTCGCATTTTCATCGGATCCCACCGCGCCCGGCGACGGCGGCAATCTCACGCAGTTGATTGCGCTCGACAGCCAGCCGGTGGCGCTGCCCGTTCTCGGCAACGTCACGCTGTCGGACGCGATGACCCAGATCGTGGGGACGCTCGGCACACAAAGCCAAGAGAATCAGAATGCGGCTTCCACCGCGCAGACCGTGAGCGACCAAGCCGAGGCGACCTGGCAATCGGTGAGCGGCGTGAACTCCGACGAGGAAGCCACCAACCTCGTACAGTACCAACAGATGTATCAGGCCAACATGCAGGTCATCCAAGTGGCGAACACCTTGTTCGCCAACACGCTCGCCATGTTCAATCCGGCCGCGGTCATTTGAGGAATTCATGATGCGCATCGCTACGAATCAATATAGCCAGATGATGAGCACGGCGCTGCAGACCGCCACCGCGCAGATGGACGCCCTCAACCTGCAGCTTGCGACCGGGCAGCAGTACACGGCGCCGTCGCAAGATCCGGTCGCCACCGTGCAGCTGGATCGGCTGTCGCGCAACGAGGCGGACATCACCCAGTACCAGAGCAACATCACCACTCTGCAAAATAAGTTGTCGGTCAACGAGTCCTACCTGAACAGCATCTCGAACGACATATTGAGTGCCCATGATTTGCTGGTGCAGGCCGCCAACGGCAGTAATAACGCGGCCGACGAATCGGCGATCGCCTCGTCCCTACAGCCGTTGATGCAAAGCATGTTGTACACGGCTAACAGCACGGACGCAGAAGGGCACTACATCTTCTCCGGTACCATGACCAATACACCCGCGATCACCTACAATCCGGCGGCGGCGATCGGAGCGCGATACACGTTTACCGGCAATGCCAATCAGCAGCTCGTCGCCGTTGGCTCCGGCGTGACTCAGCCGGCCAATGTCGCCCTGCCGCAGATGGCCACGCTGCTCAACCAGCTCGACACCGCGCAATCCACGCTCAGCGCGCCTGGCGTCAACGTGAACACACCCGCGGTAAGCGGCCTGGTCGCCGCCACGATAACCGGGGTCGAGACCACGCTCGGCAGCATCAGCGGAACAATTGCGAGCCTGGGAGGCGAACAGAACATATTGAGCACAATGAACACCAATTTCTCGGATATCAATCTGACCGATCAACAGGAATCCGTGAGTCTCGGCCAGGTTAATTATGCAGCCACCTACACCCAGCTCACCGGCTACACCACGGCGGTGCAGGCTGCGCAGCAGGCCTACAGTCAAGTCAGCAAGCTTTCGCTTTTCAACGTCGTGTGACGCGCCGCACCCATAGCAAGGTACGCGATCCATGTCGATAGCGCCGCTCAAATCGCGCCGTTCGATCGAACGGCCCGCCAGGGGTCACGGGCTCACGGTGGTGGGCACGAGCCTGCCCGCGCCGGTCGATGCGCCGTCCGAGGTCCTTTGGACGCCGAGCACGGTGAGTTTTTCGCGCCGCGCGCTCAGCGCCGTCGATCCTGGGCTGAACGAACGGATCAGCGGCGCTCAGCAGGCGATAGAGTTTCTCGATGGGCTCGCGGCGCAGCTTGCGGAGTTGAGAGGGCACCTGAGCATGCAGCTGGCGCAAGCGAAGAGCGGCGGTACGAACGCCGGCGCCGCTGATACGCCCATGGACTCGACCGTGCTCGACACGCAGATCCAGCGCTTCAACGAATTCTGGCTCGGGCGGACGGCGGCCACGGCCGGCACGCTCGATAGTCAGTTGGGTTTCAGTGCTCCGGGCGAAGCGCGCCAGAGGTTCACTATGCGCGGCCTGAACATGGATTCGCTGCGCGCGCATGGCTCCCCCGAGACGTTGTATTTCTCCGTGGGCGGCAAGGGTCAGCCGGCGGCGTCCTCGGTGGCGATCGAGCCCGCTCTTTCGAATGCGGCTTTGGTGCATCGATTCGATCGCGCGCTTGCGCCCAGCGGCATACGCGCGAGGCAGGATGCACAGGGCGTGCTCAGCTTCAGCATGCTGGAATCTGCGTGGCCCAACGTGCGCGACACGCTCGCCGTGATGGGCGAAGGGCGGCGCTTTTCCACCGGCCGGTTCAATCAGCTGCGCCTCGTCGCCGAAGCGCCCGTGCTGCGTCCGGAAGAGTGGGGCACGACAGATATCGCAGCTCTGAGACAGACGCGGCAAGACGTATTCAAAGCGCAGGGAGTGGTACGCCGGGCGCGCCTAGTCGTCGCCCAGGCGCTAGCCGATGCCGGTGATCAGCTCGAGGGGCAAGGCGCCCCCGCCGGACCCGCGGCCAGCGAGGCGGCTGCCTGGTGCACGGAGTTCACCAAGATTTTCGAGAGGGCCGCGGGCCGATCGGACTACCTGGCGATGTCTTCCATTACCTCGGCGATGATGGGAATCAGTCGGCAATGCGTGATGACCGTTCTGAGTCCGCCCCTCACGCCCGGCAACGCCGACCAAGCCTCATGATACCGTTGCCTCGTCGCACGCTCCGCGATCCATCCCCATCTGTCCACATGACGCGATTTTAATAAGCGCCATCTGATTCTCGATCGCTAGCCAATCTCGTCGCATAACCACGACACTTTCTCACCCTCGATTCCTCGAAATGCCCCGTTGGCATGTTTCCATGCCTAGGTGAATGTGAAGTACATCGCAATAGTTCCTCATAAGCGATGAAAAGAATTAAACAAGACGACAACATTTATCAACTGACATGCATCGTTGATTGCTTGATCATAGTGACCGCGCTTTCATCGCAAGACGCAGTAAGGAGATCGGAACTCATGACCGAAACATCGCTCGAATATTAGGCCTCAGAACTCGACCAAGCTCTGAGTCTCCAAGACTCGGGACTCGTACTGAGCGAACTGCTCGGCATGTCCGGAACCGATGACAGATTTTGTTCCGTAGCTTGAGTCCTCAACATCCACTGCACCACCGAATCAAACCAACGTTTCAGGAGATTGATATGACCACATTCACCAAACACCACAGCGACTTCTTTTACGGCGCGCTCGCAGCCGTAGCGATCATCGCGCCGATTCTTTTGGTTTTTGCAACCGGCACATTGCCTGAAGGCCTGGAGCAGGGCGAACTTATCGTGTACGGCCACGGAGTCGTGCTGGCCGCCCTTGCGACCGCCCTGGTTGTGCGCGCCGCGTATGCCGTAGGTTTCAACAAGGCATTGAAAATTGCGGCCGCGGTGCCGAATTACTCCGTGACCGCCTGAGTTGGGCGGACGTCAATAGACGGGTTATTTTGTACGAAACGCGCCGGGCAGAATCTGCCCGGCGCCCTCGTTCCAGTTGAATATTAGGCGCCGCCGCCTACCTGAAAAAAAGTAATCCGCGTCTGAGCGGCCCAATTCCAAGGCGATGCAACTACACCGGCCGCGGCAATGGGGTGCGTGTTGGTTGGCATTGACGTTGTGGCAAACCCTGGACCTGGATGTCTTCTGGGCCGAGCGGCTGCCGCCCTCGCGCAAGGGCACGCGCTGGGATCTGGTGCTGTTCGTGCTGGCCGCGTACCGGCTGATCGCGCCGGGCAGCGAGTGGCGGCTGCACCGCGAGTGGTATGGCCGTACGGCGCTCAGTGATGTGCTCGGATCCGATGAGGCGCTCGCCGATCCGCACGTGCTGTACGGCTGCCATGACCGACTGCTCGCGCACAAAGAGGCGTTGTTTACGCATCCGTTCTAGCGATTGCCCTCAGACGATCAGGCGCTTGAGCCGCTGGGTACGCGTCCCGTCCGTATTGTGCGCGAGGCGACGCAGCAACTGCAGCGCCTCTGCGGCTGGCAATGGGCGACCGAGAAGGAAGCCCTGCGCCACAGGGCAGCGCTCCTCCTGCAGGACCAGCAACTGTGCGAATTCCTCGACACCCTCCGCGACCACATCGAGTTTGAGGCTCTTTGCCATGGCAATGATGGCCGTCGCAATCGCGCGATCTTCGCCGCAGCTCTGGACTCGCTGGACGAAGGCCCGGTCGATCTTCAATCGATCGATCGGGAAATCCCGGAGTCTGCCGAAACTGGAGTAACCGGTGCCGAAATCATCAATGGCGATCTCCACTCCGAGCGCCTTGAGCTCCTCGAGTACCTGCTTCGCCCCGCCTTCGTTCTGCATGATCACGCTCTCCGTGATCTCCAGCTCCAGCAGTTCGGGTGGCAATCCCGTATCGCGTAATACCGTCGCGACGAGCTCGGGAAAACCTCGCTGCGACAACTGCAGGCCCGATACATTGACTGCGATGCGCGCGACCGGCAGGCGCTCCTCGTGCCACGCCTTGGCCTGGGCGCAGGCGCTGCGCAGCACCCACTCACCGATTGTCAGGATCAGGCCGGTCTGCTCCGCGACCGGAATGAACTCCGAAGGCGGCACGGCCCCGAGCTCCGCGTTGGTCCATCGAAGAAGGGCCTCCATGCCATAGATGTGCCCGGTGCCGAGGTTGAACTGGGGCTGGAAGTGCAGCGAGAGTTCATTGGCCGCGATGGCGCCGCGCAGTTCGCCTTCGACGGTCAAACGCTTCAGAGCGCCCGCATTCATGGCGGGATCGAAGAATGCAATCCTGCCGGGACCCTGGCGTTTCGCGAAGTACATCGCCAAATCCGCATTCCGGACCAACGTCTCGAGGTCTTCGCCGTCGGTCGGGTATACCGCGATGCCAAGGCTCGGTGTCACCATTGTCTCGTGTCGCGCGAGCAGCATCGGTTTGATGATCGTGTGCACCATGCGGTCGGCGACGATACCTGCCTGATCCGGACCGTCAATATCCGGCAGGAGCACCATGAACTCGTCGCCGCCCATCCGGGAAAGATCATCGTCGCTCACGCGCGCCGGCGTCCCGCGCGCCGGCAGGTCGTTGCAGCGCAGCGCCTCGCGCAAGCGCGAGGCCATCATCCGCAGCAACTCGTCTCCGACACTGTGGCCCAGGGTGTCATTGATTCGCTTGAAGTTGTCGAGATCAATGCACAGCAACGCCAGCTGGCGCCCATGCCGCTTGGCGAAGTCAAGCGCGCTCTCCAGGCGATCGTAGAAATGCTCGCGATTGGCCAGGCCTGTCAGCGTGTCAAAGTAGGCAAGCCGTCGAATCCGCGCCTCCGCCGACCGGCGTTCCGTGATGTCGCGAGCGAGGACTATGACAGTCGGCCGGCCGCCAGAATCGGTTTGCTTGCGTGACACGGAAAGCTCGAACCAGACCGCGCCTTTCGCAAGCTGCAGTTCAATCTGCCTGCCGGTGGACAAGCCTTTGTCGTGGGCCTCGCGTATGGCGGACATGCAAACCTGGGCAGATTCCGGCGATAGAACTTCGTTGATCGTCTTGCCAATGACGCTCTCGGCCGGCACCGTCCGCAGCTCCGGGCGCGGCGCATCGTATTGAATGAAGCGACCGTCGACGTCGAATTCGAACAGCAGATCGGGCAGGGCCTTGAGAACCGCGGCATTGCGGGCTTCCGCCGCCCTCAGGTCCAGCAGCGTCTGATAGCTGCGCAGCAGGTATCGGACGCGATGACCGATGAGCGCCCAGTTGATTGGTTTAGCGATGAAGTCTGTGGCGCCCGCACCGTAAGCCGCGTCGACCGACGGAACATCATCCATGCCCGTCACCATGACGATTGGCAGCAGAGGGCCCGCCTCCAGCCGTAAGGCGGCACAGACCTCGTGACCGCTGCGGCCCGGCATATCCACGTCGAGCATGACCAAGTCAAACGCGTAGTCGCGGAATTGGCGCAACGCATCCACGCCGTCGACCGCAGTCCTGACATCGAATCCGGCCTTCTCCAATGCCGCGCGCATCAGGGCGAGCGCCGTGGGATCGTCATCCGCAACCAAAATCGTCCTAAGCGCAAGGTTCATGCGACGTCCTGTAAGATTTCACGCATTCGAGACACCGCGCGCTCATGCTCCCACCTGACCTCTGCGAGTAGCGCTCGCGCCTCGTCGATGCGGCCTTCGCGCCCCAGACGTTCCAATTGCCTATAGAGACCGGACAGGGTCTCGGCGCCCACGTTGCCCGAGCACGATTTCAAGGCATGCGCGGCGCGGCTCAATTGCGCGGCGTCGCGCTCCAAGATCGCGCTTTCCATTCGCCGCACCGACTCGTCGGTCGATTGCAGGAAAATGCCCAGTATCCTCTTGACCAGATCCATGCCACCCGACGGGTCGAGTGCGCGGATGGTCTTCAGCACTGCCAAATTGATGGCCTCTGAAACCGGCGGCTGTGTCCCAGCGCTCCGATCTGCGAGCTGTGTTGCCTCGTCCGCAGCCCGCACCTCGTGAACTTCCGGCAGCCAACGAATGAGAAGCGCCCGCAACTGCGCGAGTGTGAATGGCTTGGAGAGAAAAGCGTTCATGCCGGCGGCCAGGCATCTCTGCTCGTCGCCCTGCATGGCGTTGGCGGTAAGGGCGACAATGGGCAGCCGTTCGCCGCGAGCTTTCGGCAGCCTGCGGATGGCAGCCGTGGCTTCAAACCCGTCCATCACCGGCATCTGGCAGTCCATCAGTACCAGATCAAACTTAACGTCGCACACCAGATCGAGCGCCTTCTGGCCATTGTCAGCCACGGTTGATTGCACTCCCAGCTTCCTCAGCATAGCCGTGGCGACCTCCTGGTTGATCGCATTGTCCTCGACCAGCAGTACCGTGCCCCGCAATGGAGTTGCAGCGTCCGTCGGCACGGCCGTGCCAGGGTCCGGCTCGGACGAAGTCGAGTTAAGCATGCTGCGGACGACCTTAAACAAATCGGCACGGCGAATGGGCTTGTTCAGGTAACGTTGGATGCCGGCCGCCTGCCGCTCCAGCTGGTTGGCATTGGCGACTGTCGAGGTCAGCATCACGAGTGGCGTACCGGCGAGTGCCGGCAGGTCCTGGATCGCGCCGGCGAGTTGCAGCCCATCCATCTGCGGCATGTGCATATCGAGGATCGCGAGTTCAAAAGGTGCCCGCGCCCGGGCTGCCTGCAGCATCAGTTTGAGCGCCTCCTCGCCGCTCTTGGCGCATGACACGTGTACGCGCCAGCCTTCGAGTTGCTGCTGCAGGATGTCCCGGTTGGTCTGGTTGTCATCCACCACCAGGACGCGCGCGCCATCGAGCGCCTTCTCTGGGTGTGTCTCTCGCCGCAACGCGGGGACTTTAGGGAGTCGCAGACTGATGAAGAATCGCGAACCCTGGCCGGGGGCGCTTTCCATCCCGATGCTGCCACCCATCAATGCCAGAAGGCGGCGGCAGATGGCCAATCCGAGACCGGTGCCGCCAAATCGGCGCGTCGTCGAACCATCGGCCTGCGAGAACGAATCGAAAATCTTCGCCTGTGCCTCGGGCGCAATGCCGATGCCGGTGTCCTGCACGCACAGAGTGATCGTTGCATCTTCCTCCGTTTGCGCCTCGAGCGTCACGCGAACTACCACCTCCCCGGCGTCGGTGAACTTGATCGCGTTGCCCAGCAGATTGCCGAGCACTTGGCGCAGACGGAATGGATCGCCGCGCAGGGCCGGCAGCCCGGGTTCGGGGTGCACGAACTGGGCGGCGATTTCCAGCCCCTTCGCTTGGGCCGATTGGGCGAACATCGCCAAGGAGTCTTCGACCAGGTCCTCCAGGCTGAAGTCGACCGACTCGATCTCCATATGCCCGGCCTCAATCTTGGAGAAATCAAGAATGTCGTTAATGACACCGAGCAGGTGCTGGCCGGAGGTCTGCACCGCGCCGGCCCATTCGCGCTGTCGGGGCTGAAGGTCACTGCCCAAGAGCAGCTCGTTCATGCCCAACACGCCGTTCAAGGGCGTGCGAATCTCGTGGCTCATGGTCGCGAGAAACTCGCTCTTCGCCCGGCTGGCCGCTTCCGCGGCGTCCTTGGCGTGCTGCAGATCGGCGGTACGCTCGGCAACCTGCTCCTCGAGACCATCGCGATGTGCGGCAAGATGCGCATCGCGCTCCTCGATATTCTCGAGCATTTCATTGAAGCCTCGCGCGAGCGCGTCCAGTTCGGCAATGTCGCTGGATGCGGCCCGGACGCGGAAGTCCGCTTCACCGGATACATGGTCCGTCAGTGCGGTCAACCCGGTCAACGGCTGCAACACCGAGCTGTTGAGCCGCCGTACCAGCAGACCGCTCACGGCAAGCGCGATTGCCGCCGCGAGCAGCGTGACGAGGACCTGGGCACCGAGTTGCGCGTACAGGCCTCCGAGACCAACGCTGAGAAGCAGCGTGCCGGGATTCTGTCCGTGCACCAGCACCGGTTGCGTCACGTCGATGTGAGTGGCGCTGATCCACATACCCGCGGCTGGAGAATCCAGCGCCGGCGGGGCCACAAAGGCGCTGTCGCTGCTGTAGGTTGCGAAAAAACGCCCGTCCCGCGAATAGAGGGCCCCAAGGCGAGCGTTCGGCGCATTGCGCAGAGACTGCAGCAGCTCCTGCGCCGCCGCTGGGTCGTCGAACAGCAGCGGCGCGGCCGCGCTTTCGGCCAGCATCTTGGCCTGCACCCGCGTCGCGTCGACTAGACTGAAAAATCCGAGCGTGAAGCTGCTGGCGATGATGATGACGGCGACGATTGCCACCGCCGCGCCCAGCGTAATCCGACTGATGTGCCCGAGGCGCGCACCGAGCGTCACGCGGGCCGCTGACTCGTGGTGCGCGCTCATTGGCGAACCTTCGTGGCCAAGCGCAGGAGCTTCGAACTCAGGCGGAGCTGTGCGTCGCGCGCCGCGGCAAGGTTCGCTTCGAAGGTAATGCGATTGTTGACGACGCTCATATTCAGCGCCACGCCCTGGTCGGCCGCCCCCGGACTGTCGGCAACGGTCAGGACGGCCGCACCGTGCAGGCTGGCGAGCACGCGCGGCAGGCTGCCGTTCGCGGCGTCGGCGATGAAGACGAGTTGGCAGCGCCGCAGCGGCTCAAGGTCCGTGAGGCGATGCACGGCGATGCGGCGCTCGCCAACCGCCTTGCCCTCGAGCCCGTCGATCTCCGGGCCGAACGGATTCTGGCCATACACGCACAGGTTCAGGGTGGGCCCGACGTCGGCCGTCCAGTCGGTGAAAAGGGCAAAGTTGTACAGGAACGCCGCCTTGAGGCGGTACTCGGGCAAATCATCGCACCATGCGCGCGGCGCGAATGACGCGAGCGCCATCGCCACGAGGCACGTCAGGATGAGGGCGCTACGGCGCATGAGCGCCTCCGTCGAGCGCGCGGCCGGCGGCCGTTGACGTGCGCTGTGCGATGAACGTCGCGAGGCGTCGCGAGGTGATTTTGAGTTCCAGGAGCCGCTCGAGCGGCAGCGCCAAGAGCTGCTGCAGATCGTACGGATGCGCGGCGCTGGGCAAGGCCAGTGCCAGCGCCAAGCCGGCGGCCCACAGGCCTTTAAAACGCATAGCTGGCCTTGACCCGGACGCTGCGGCCGTCCTGCTCGAGCGAGTTCTGCCAATTGGTGGGCGAGGCGGGCTGCGCGTAGCGCTTGTCGCCGACATTGTCGAGTGCGAGGGCGAGTTCGAGTCCCTTGGCCAGCGATTCGGTGCTCAGATAGAGGTTCGACACGGTGTAGCCCCCCAACGTCGTACCATCCAGGGTCAAGCGCCGGCCGTCATATCGCAGCTCGTAGCCCAAACGCAGGCCGGCTGCGGGCAAGGGGCTCGAGAAATTAAGTTTGGCCAGCACCTTGGGCGAGTTGACGACCTCTGTATCATCGCGATACTCGGAATGCTGGAGCGACACACTGTCACGCAGGCGGGCGCCGGAATCCCACGTCTTATCGGTCGACAGCTCGACTCCCACGGCGTCGATCGGCTGGATGTTCTGGAAATCCCCCGACATGGAGTCCTCCGGCACCACGATGGGGTCGTGCAGCGTCCACCGGTAGACGGACGCGCGCAGCGCCAGATCCCGGCCAACCCGCTGGTCGACGTCCAGCTCGAGTGTGCCGATGGTTTCGCCGCTGAGCCCCAGAGTGGCAGCACCGGGCACCCACTGGGGGGAGTCCTCATTGACATTCGGCGCGCGATGCGCAACGCCGTAGAGCGCCTTGACGGCGGTGTCGGAGGCCGCCTGCCAGATGAACCCCAAGCGAGGACTCAGGGTCGATCCGATGACGTCATTGTGATCGACTCTCAGCCCGAGCGTGGTGGCGAGCGTGTTCGACAGGCGCCACTCGTCCTGGCCATACACGCCTGCCCGATAGCCGGAATTGCGATAATAGATATCGACAGCCGGATTCGCGTAGTCGATCTGTGCCTGATTCTCCGTATAGTTATCCTGCGCCTCCACGCCGAGCATCAACGTATGAGCGGCAAACGCCGTCGACACGACGCGCGCTTCGATCCCGCGCCAGTCACTCCACGTAGGATAGGCATACGGCGAGCCGCCGATACTGTTGAACCAGCTCCAGGGTACATCGCCCGTAAACAGCCGCGCCGACACGTGCAACGTGTCTGCAGCGAAACTGTCCTGGTACTGCAGCTGAGTGAGCGTGTACGTGGTGTCCAGGTACTGACCTGGCACGAGCGGATCGCTTAAGTACGATCCTGTCGGATCGTCCTTGTGATCGAATCCGTAGACCACTTCGAATGACCACGGCCCGCGCGCAACGCTCCCGAACAATTGCTGGCTGTGATCGCCATCCATTCCGCTGGCGATACCGGAGATTCCGGAGGCGCCGTAGGTGAAAAAGAGGTTCTGGCCCCGAGCGCTCATGCCGCTCACGGACATCAGCAGATCGACCCCATTGTCGAGGTGATCGCCCCAGCTCGCGCGCCCCTCGCGCAGCGCCTGCGGCTCTTGATAGCCCGCCGTCACTTCTGCACCGTTCACCTGCGCACCCGTGCGCGTGACGATGTTGATGACGGCAAACATGGCGTTCTGGCCGTACACCGCGCCGCCCGGCCCCGGAATGAATTCGATGCGTTCGATCAGGTCCACATCGACCGGAAATCTTCGGCCAAATGGCGCAGTGTCATAGACTGGGTCATTGACTCGATTGCCATTGATGGTAACCAGCACGCGGGTGTTGTAATCACCCGGCAGGCCGAAGCCGCGGACCCCCAGATACACGTATTGACGGTCGTACGTCGTGTAGACGCCGGGCAGGCTGGCGAGGGCCTGATCGAGCGTACGCCAGCCGAAGGCCTTGATCTCCTCACGGGTGATGACGCTCACGGCGGCGGCAACCTGACTTTGCTTCTGATTGTATTTCGAGGCGCCGACGACGGAGACCTGCATCAGCTCTTCCAGACTCATATCCGTCAGGTCCGCCGCGGTTCCCGCCGCTGGGAAGGCGGCCACGAGCCCTATGCAAAACAGCAGCTTGCGCTTGTTTAGCATCTGTCCGCGACGCAGAACCCCCAGCGTTCTGTAAGTTATTGTTTGCACAGGTAGCCAACCAGATTCTAAGATCGATAAGCTAAATCGACCCAATTGCCAATAGCTGTAATTCTGGCTGGATCGCGCTGCGACAAATGTGATACAGGACCCGCTCTGCTGAACGAGGAATGTGAACTCGGGCGGCAATCACGCCCGCTTCGATGCCGCCATATCGCTTGCGCAGACAGCTAATTGGTCGCCCTCCGCGCGAGACCGTGTCTGGATACCGCCTTCGCGAGCGCGTAACGCAGCAGAATCGTGTCGCGGATCGCCCGCGGCTGGTTTTGCTGAGAACTCAGCAGCAGAAGACTTTCCATCTCGTCCAGATCGGGGTCATTCGCCGCAAAGGTCTTGATTTCGGCGTGGGTATACCAAGCCGCGGCGAATGTGCGATCGGCAGCCAGCGCGCGCTCGATCATTTGCACACCCGTATCGCGACGCCCCAGTTCCAACAACAGGATGGCGAAGTCGGTCAGGGCCTCTGCCGGGTGCGGCAGCAGATCCACCGCGCGGGAGTAGCCCTGAACCGCCTCCTCGTCCAGGCCAAGTGCCTGGTGGAGCTGCGCGAGACACAAATGCGCGGCGCCATTGTCGGGCTCGACCGCCACCCAATGGCGGCTGTTGCCGAGCCCATCGCCGGCGCGATTCAGCTCTCGCAAGAGATTGGCGCGTGCCCCTAAGGCCAGGCAATTCGAGGGCTCCACGATCAACGCCTGGTCGAGCCACGTTAAGGCGCTGTCGTTGCCGGTTAGCTGCGCGGCGGCAAATGCGGCGCAGAGATAGGGGACGGCGCCGCCTTGCCGGGCACGGATGGCGCGCTCAGCATGTGAGAGAGCCGCCTCGAAATGGCCGTGCTGATTTTCCAGTATGGCCATGCGCACATGGGACATGGGTGTCATCCGGTCATGCCGCATTCATAATTACCTCCTAACCTAGCACCACTGGGGACTGAAACTAAGGGGATGTTGCTGGTGGGACCGCGTGACTTCGCGCTCGGCATTCTAATGGCGAGCACCGCGGGAGTCGCGTTTGCCGGCGCCGCAGCCGTTGGCGCGAGCGCTGACCAGAGTCGTCAGCCTCCTCCCGCCGCGTTGCTGGTGCAAATCGGCCGTTTGATGTTCTTCGACCCCTCGCTCTCCGCTTCCGGAAAACTTGCCTGTGGGACGTGCCACGATCCCCGCTACGCCTATGGTCCGCCGCCCGGTAAGGCGCTCGCTTACGGGGGCAAGGACCTGGCACAGGCGGGAACCCGAGCGGTCCCGTCGCTGCGCTACCTGCATGGGGCGCCGAAGTTTGCCGAGCAGTATCATTTCATCGATGGCGACGTCGGTCCGATCGGTGGATTTACCTGGGACGGACGCGCGCCCAGTTTGCATGAGCAGGCCATGCTGCCGCTGCTCGCGGCCAACGAGATGGCGAACGGCAGCCCGGCCGAGGTCGCGCGGAAGCTCAGCAAATCGGCCTACGCGGCGCAGTTCCGGGCCGCCTTTGGCGAGCGGATCTTCAAGGATCCACAACGCGCGTTCGAGTCCGGGTTGCTGGCCCTCGAGTCGTTTCAGCAGGATCCCGCAGAGTTTTATCCTTACAGCAGCCGCTACGATGCGTTCTTGCGCGGTGACCTCGAACTCACCGAGCAGGAAGAGCGGGGCGTGGCGCTCTTCAAGGACCCGGCGAAGGGCAACTGCGCGAGTTGTCATCTGGGCGTCAGCCGTGCCGGTACGCCGCCGCCCTTCACGGATTTCGATTTCGCCAACGTCGGTGTGCCCCGCAACGCGCGCATCCCGGCCAACGCGGACCCCAACTACTTCGACCTCGGGCTGTGCGGACCGGTCCGGCAGGATTTTACCGGCAAGCGGGAATATTGCGGTTTCTTTCGTTCGCCGACGGTGCGCAACGCGGCGATCCGGGACGCGTTCTTCCATAACGGCGTCTTCACGTCGTTGCGCGACGTGATGCACTTCTACGTGGAGCGCGATCTTCAACCGCAGAAGTACTTTCCGCTAAACCCCGACGGCAGCGTGCACAAGTTCGACGATCTGCCGGCGGGGTACCCCATCAATGTCGATCGAGATGCGCCGCTCGACCGCGATCCCGGCGCCGCACCGGCGCTGTCGGAGTCGGAGATCGACGATGTCATTGCGTTTTTGCAAACGCTTACCGATGGATATACCGGGGTCGCGACTACGGCTGCGAGCGCCGGCCGTTCTGCGCGGACGCCATGAGAGCGTTGGCAGTTTCGCTGGCGCTGCTCGCCGCCTCGCACGCGAGCGCGCTCGATTGGAGCAAACCCTGGGCCGAGCCGCAGGATGCGGTGGCCGCTCGAGACCAAAGCGATGAGTATGCGTGGCGCCTGTTCATTGCCCTCAATTGGCCTGCCGACCCGATCGCGCGCACGGCGGATCGCGCCGGCCGGTTGGGTGCGGAGCGGCCGGTCGTCTGGGAGACATGGCAGAGCGCAGGCGATGTGTACCTGGAGGACGGAGCCGACCCGGGACCATGGCAGGCCGGCCGGCCCAATCAGGCGCTCCCAGCCGAGCGGCGGTTCGAAACGTTTTCGCTGAAGGATTTTCCCAACGCCCGGCATATCGTGGGCGGCGTGATGGTGCCGCTCGTCGATCCGCTGGCGAGCAGCAGACGGCTGACGGAAATTCGCTTGAACCGCGCGGCCTTCCAATTCATCCGTTCGCGCGAACTCTATAATGTCGACGGTCAGCTGCGCGCTGTAGCGGGCGCTCGGACGGTTTCTTTTCCGTACGGCGCGCAGGAGGTCAAAGCGAAATGGCGGCCGATCAGCCCGGCCGAGCGCTCCCGCTATCACACTTTACTCGTCACTCTTGCAGACGGGACGCAGCGGCTTTACGGACTCACCGCGTTGCATATCGCCTCGAAGGACCTGCCGACCTGGTTTTGGGCAACCTTCGAACACGTCGACAATCCGTCCCTGCCGGACGGCGAGGGCTGGCAACTGCCGTCGCGGGATGCCTTTGCATGCCGGGGAGAGACTTCCGACTGCAATCGCGCGCCGCGCGAGGTGGGCCTGGCAGGCACGGTATGGCAGTACTACCGGCTGCGCGGCACAATGACAAGGTTCGTGGACGCCGCCGGCGTACCGCAACGCCTTGCGAATTCGGAACTCGAAGCGGGCTTCCAGACGACGGCATCGTGCATCACCTGTCATTCGCGCGCCTCGATCGGCATCCGCGCGGGGGCGCTCCTGCGGCTGCCGATTTTCGACTTGGTTTCGGGTGAATCGGACAGCGACATTCGTGGGCGCCGCGGCTTTACGGGAGCGCCGCAGGCCGAATGGTTCGCCGCCGGGGCGGAGCAAGCGACGCCAAGGTTTCAGCCTCTCGATTTCGTTTGGTCGCTGGCAAAGGCTCGGCCGAAAAAAGCCTCCAGTTTGACGGCAGCCCCCGTCAGTCGAAACATTTTCAATGATCCGGTTCCGCGGTCGATCGCATTGTTATCCAATTCAGATGGTGCCAGGAGTTTGCGATGAAAAGCTTGTTACCCGCATGTGCGCTTGTTTTCTGGACCGCAGCCAGTATGGCGGACAATGATGCAGCCACGCCGCCCGCGTCCGCAACGATGCCCGGTTTGCAACTCGCCACGGTTCCTGCGCCGTCGGCGCCCACGTCCCGCCCTCGCGGGGTTGCGCCTGGATTAGCCGCCGCACAGGATAGCACTCCGTCGACTACGCAGTCCTCCGCCCCGGCGGTCAACGGTGAGACGGCCCCTGCCGCGGCTCCCGCAACATTCCATGCCGAAGAAAAGTGGGGTTTGGCCGGCTACAACAACAACGAGCCCATCTACACGATTCTGGTGACGAGCCACGATGCGCGAATCATTCGCTGTACGGCCGATCTCAAAGGCACGTATATCGAAAACGGCGAGAAGCTGAGCATTGCCGATCGGCAGACCACGACGGTGTTCCCGAACCAGCAAGTGCAAATCGGCAACTGGTCGGGCATGGACCAGCAGTCCGGTGCAACGTATTCGGTCAAGTGCCGGCCGATCTGACGGAGTCGTGCGGCGCCCAAGCGGCGCCGCGAAGTCAACCCTGTTGTGCAACCGACGCGAAAGTGTCATGCCCGTGAGACGTGTTCCCTTTATCGTGCACTGCATCGCGAATCGTTGGATCGCGAAAAACAACGACTGGGATCTCCGATGTCCGGCACTTCAATCATTTTTTAGAGGGTCAACCATGCTGAGTAATCTGAACCCGCGGCGCATCGGCCGCGTGAGCACTTCATGCATCATCGCCGTCGCGGTACTTGGCTCGCTCGGCTTGAATGGGATCGCCAGCGCTCAAAGCAGCGATCCGGTCATATTCAGCTTTGCTACCGTGGGCGACAGCCGCACGGACCCGGCCAAGGCGGACGCAACGACCCTTTTGGCGAATCCCAGTCCGACCACCCAAGGCGGTGTGCCCAGCTTGTCCGGTACGATCCTGCCGCAGGACAACGAATGGGTGACGAATACTTTGGCATTCGGGGAGATTCTGAGCGGCATCCAGGCGCAAAGTCCCAACCTGCTGTTCTTCAATGGCGACATGATTTTCGGGTACGGCCGGCCCACGTTGCCGTCAGCCTGGGCGAATGGGAAGCCGAATTCTTGGACTACCGCCCAATCGGTGAGCCCGGACACCGTTTTCGAGTACGTCCAATATGCTTATTGGCGAGGCATGGTGGCGAATCTGTTCCTGACCGGCACTTACGTGTTGCCGGTGCCCGGCAACCATGAAACACAGTGCAGCTACAGCGCCGAACCGTATAGTTCCTCCAAGCCGAATCCGAACTGCAACACGGCGGCTCAGGGCAACCTGACCGGCAAGACGGCCTATGCGGACAACGAAAACATGTTTCGCTTCAACATGAGCGATTTGGTGTCGGACTTGGTGTCGAACCTGCGCTTCTCGAACGTGTCCGGCTACTACGCTCAAAACGTGACCGGTCTCACTACGACGACGGCGCCCCAGGCGAGTACGAACAACGGACCCATCACCGGCGACCAGTCCTTTCTGACCTACTCGTTCGACATTCAAGCCCAGCCGGGGTTATTGCTGCACTTCGTGGTGATCAATACCGACCCGTCCGGCGCCGATGGCACGGCACCCGCCGATTGGCTCGCGACCGATCTTGCGGCGGCCAAGAATCGTGGTGCTGCCAAGTACTTCGTCTTCGGGCACAAGCCAGCATTCACCTATAACTATGCGGCGGCTACCGGCGGCAACGTCAATCCGCCGAGCACCAACTCGCCGGGTCCGGGCGGCCTCGACGCCAACTACACCACGACCACTGTCAATGGTGTGACTACCTATGGGCAGCCCTACCGGAACGCCTTCTGGAAAGTGATCACACAGTACGGCGCGACCTACTTCTCCGGGCACGAGCATACGGTCAACGTGTCCCAGAATGCGGACCCCACCGGCACGTATCCCGGCAGCCCCTACCAGGTCATCGTAGGCTCGGGCGGCTCGCCGTTCGACGACAAGCTGTCCGGCACCTGCCCGAATTGCAGCGAGCCCACGCTCACCAATCCGTTCGATCGCTACTATGCCTGGGCGTTGGTGCAGGTCCATCAGAGCGGCAACGTGTCGCTGCAGGTAACCGGCTTCAGCGATGCATTCGGCCCCACGGCGGATCTCACTTTGTATGACGTCCCGTCGCTGCAATAACTTTACTGAACAACGGATGCAATACATGAATAGCAAAATGACTTTGATCGTCGGCGCTCTCGCGGTTGCCATCCTGGCGCCGGGTATTGCCAGCGCCAGCTTCGTCCTCGACACCGGCGTACCCATGACCAGTGGCGGTACGCCTGTGACCACCGGGGGAGATACGCTGAGCACGGCTCAGTTCTTCGCCGGAGAGTTTTATGTCGCGGCGGGTCAGGATATTACGCAGGTTGCCGCCTACTTGAACTTACCGACGGGTGGGACCGGCGGTGCGTTTACATTTGATATCTATAGTGCCACCAATTTCACGACTACAAGGGTCGCGAACCTTTCCGCCGTTGCGACAGCCACCGCGACTTTCGGCAGTCAGGGATGGAACAGTGCCAGTGTCAATTGGACGCCGACGACGAGCGGCGATTACTGGCTGGCACTGCAGGTACCAACGGGAGGTACCAAAGGGTTGGACGCGCCGGTAGAAGCGTCGGCAACCACCGGGACCGCCCCCGCCGTCGCGTTTGCGTACTATGGGTCGGGCACGAACGGCGTGTACAAGGCATCAGGCGCACCAGCCATCGGCCTCGAAGTGACGGCGGCATCGCCGGTGCCTCTGCCGGCCGCGGCTTGGCTGCTCGGGAGCGGATTGCTGGTTGGGCTAGGATCGGCGGCGCGACGCCGCCGGGGCGGCGCTTCGCCTCGCGCTTGACGGCAAGTCGTGTGGCTGGCCCTGCCAGCGTCGTGCCGGGTTCAGATCGGCCGCTGCGAAGGATCGCGGCGGCGGGTCGTGACCTGGCGTCGGTTGCTTGATAAAATTGTGCAATGACCGCCTTCAACATGACGCCGCCGACCGAGGCGCAGCGCCGGGGGATCACTGCCGGTCTTGCTGGCGATGAGCGCCGCGTACTGCTCGAACACGGCACCGAGGCGGCGTTCTGCGGCGTGTTTCTCGATAACAAGAAGGACGGCATCTACACCTGCCGGTTCTGCGGCTTGCCCCTGTTCCGCTCCAGCGCCAAATTCGATTCGGGCACCGGGTGGCCGAGTTTTTTCAAGCCGTATGAGGAATCGCACATCAAGCGCATTCGCGACACCAGTTACGGGATGGTCCGTGTCGAGGAGGTCTGCGCCCGATGCGGCAGTCACTTGGGCCATGTATTCCCCGACGGTCCGCCACCCACCGGCGAGCGCCATTGCCTCAACTCGGTGTCGCTACAGTTCACCGAGAACGGAAAAGCGCTTCCCGACGTTCTGCAGCGGGGTATACCGGAAGGTGCCCCCGATATGCAAGGTTGAGCGCCGCCGCGTCAGTCATCCACCACTTGCAGGCCTGGAAACAGGGCGTCGTTGAACCCGAATTGCGTCAAGTCGCGAATTCGGCGGGGGTACAAGATGCCGTCCAAGTGGTCCACTTCGTGTTGGACGACCCGGGCGTGAAAATGATTCGCGCTTCGGTCGATGGGGCGGCCGGCGGCGTCCACGCCGGTATAGCGGATTTCATGGTACCGGGGCACGAGGCCACGCATGCCGGGAACCGACAGGCAGCCCTCCCAACCGTCCTCCATGGCCGTGCCGAGGGGTATCACCACCGGGTTGATGAGTACCGTGTAGGGCACGGGATCGGCGTCCGGATAGCGAGGATTGGCGTCCATACCAAAAATGACCACGCGCAGACCGACGCCAATTTGCGGCGCAGCAAGTCCTGCCCCATTGAGATCCCGCATAGTGTCCCGCATATCGACGAGCAGGTTTTCCAGCTCCGGCGTACCGAATTCGCGTACCGCTTCGGCGACCGCCAGCAGGCGTGGATCACCCATCTTCAGAACTTCGCGTATTGCCATGATTGCTAGTATCTTAGCGGCCTTTTCCATGTGAGCCTATGCCCGGCCTCCTATACATCAAGACCTTCGGTTGCCAGATGAACGAGTACGACTCCGCCAAGATGCAGGACGTGCTCGAAGCGGCGAATGGCTTGATTCGCACCGATAATCCTGCCGAAGCCGATGTGCTGCTGGTCAATACCTGTTCGGTACGCGAAAAAGCGCAGGAAAAAGTGTTTTCCCTGCTCGGCGAGTGGCGCCTCTTCAAGCAGCAGCGGCCCCACGTCGTGATCGGCGTCGGCGGCTGCGTGGCCAGCCAAGAAGGAGAGGGCATCACGGCGCGGGCGCCGTTCGTCGATTTGGTGTTCGGACCTCAGACCTTGCATCGTCTTCCGGAAATGCTGAACGGTCTGCGGCGGTCGGGTCGCTCGCAGATCGATATCAGCTTTCCGGAGATCGAAAAATTCGATCGCTTGCCGGAGCCGCAAGCCGATGGCGCCGCGGCGTTCGTGTCCATCATGGAAGGCTGCAGCAAGTACTGCACATTTTGCGTCGTGCCGTACACCCGCGGTGAAGAAATCAGCCGCCCCTTCGAGCAGGTTTTGCACGAGATCCGCGCCCTGGCGCAGCAAGGGGTGCGCGAAGTGACCCTGCTCGGCCAGAACGTGAACGCGTATGCCGGTCCGATGGAGGATGGGACTATTGCCGATCTCGCGACGTTGATTCATTTCGTTTCCGCGATCGATGGCGTGGAGCGCATAAGATTCACGACATCGCACCCGCTGGACTTCAATGATAGTTTGGTCGAGGCTTACTCGAATGTTCCGAAACTCAACAATTTTTTGCATCTTCCCGTGCAAAGCGGTTCGGACCGTATCCTCGCTGCCATGAAGCGCGGCCACACCGTGCTCGAGTACAAGCAGAAACTTCGCAAACTGCGCGCGGTACGGCCGGACATCTGCATTTCAACGGACATCATCGTGGGCTTTCCGGGCGAGACGGACGAGGATTTCACCGCGACGATGAACCTGATTGCCGACGTGGGTTTCGATCAGTCCTTCAGCTTTATCTACAGCCGCCGCCCCGGGACGCCGGCCGCCGCGCTAGCCGACGAAGTGCCGCACGAAGTCAAACAGCGCCGGCTCGAACTCCTGCAGCAGCGCCTGAACGGCCAGGCCCGCGCGATTTCGCAACGCATGGTGGGTACTCGGCAGCGGGTGTTGGTGGAGCGCCCGGCAAAGCGCAATCCGCAACAGCTGGCGGGCCGTACCGACAACAATCGATGGGTCAATTTCGACGGGCCCGCGAATGATCCGATGGGGCTCATCAATCGGTTTGCCGATGTCGTGATCACCGAGGCAATGCCCAACTCGCTGCGCGGCCGTCTCGTGGAAGCAGCGTTCTCGTGAGCTCCATCCCCGTGACGCGCGACCTGGTGCTCGCGCCGGCGGATAATGTCCGATTGGTCGAATTGTGCGGACCCCTGGATCAGCATCTGCACCAGATCGAGGCGCGTCTCGGCGTCGAAGTGAAAAGACGCGGCAATCGATTCCAGATCATCGGAATGCCGGCGGCCATCAAACTCGCGGAAGCCGTGCTGCAGGATTTGTACACGCGTGCGCAGCGCGAGCCGGTCGATTCCGAGCGAGTGCACATTGCGCTTCAGGAGTTGGGTATGGACGGGCGCGCCGAGCAGGCGCGCGGCGAGCAGGGCGGCGACCCAAATACGACTCCCGCCGCATCGAACGATGAGCTCAAGGTGCGCACCGCGCGCGGTGCGGTACGAGCACGCGGGCCCAACCAAACCGAATACCTTAACAACGTGCGCACTCACGATCTCACCTTTGGGATCGGGCCGGCCGGCACGGGTAAGACGTATCTGGCCGTCGCATGCGCCGTCGAGGCGCTGCAGTCCGAAAGCGTCCGCAGGATCATTTTGGTGAGACCCGCCGTGGAAGCCGGCGAGCGGCTCGGATTCTTGCCGGGAGACTTGTCGCAGAAAGTCGATCCCTACCTGCGGCCGATGTACGACGCCCTGTACGAAATGATGGGCTTCGAGCGTGTGGCCAAGTTGATCGAGCGAAATGTCATCGAAGTCGCGCCGCTCGCGTTCATGCGCGGCCGGTCGCTCAACGATTCCTTCATCATTCTCGATGAAGCCCAGAACACCACCAATGAACAGATGAAAATGTTTCTCACTCGAATCGGCTTCGGCTCGAAGGCCGTGGTCACCGGGGATATCACCCAGGTCGATTTGCCGAGCGCAAAACAATCCGGTTTGCGCACCGTCATCGATATATTGCACGGTGTGCGCGGCATTGCCTTCACCATGTTCACGTCGCGGGACGTGGTACGCCATCCGCTGGTGCAGAGAATCGTTCAAGCCTACGAAGCGAAGACGTCCGATGACGGCGCTTGAGCCATGGTGGATATGCTCGAAGTCGATGTGACCTACGCAGCGCGACGACCCTGGGTCCCGCGGCGAGCGCAATTCAAAACATGGGCCGCGGCGGCGTTGACGGGTGTCAAGCGCTCCAACGTCTTATCCGTGCGGGTGGTGGGTGCGGCGCGCAGCCGCAGCCTGAACGCGCAGTATCGGAACAAGGACAGGCCCACCAACGTGTTGTCGTTCAGCGGCGCCGGATTGAGTCCCGGCGGATTGAACTATTTGGGCGAACTCGTGATCTGCGCTCCCGTGGTTGCGCGCGAGGCGATCATGCAGGGCAAATCCCTTGAATCTCATTGGGCGCACATCACCGTGCACGGCGTGTTGCACCTTCTCGGTTTCGATCACGAGCGGCACGCCGAGGCCGAGAAGATGGCTGCCAGGGAGATCCAAATCCTTGATCGGCTTGGATTTTCAGACCCGTATGTCTGATCGGGTATCCTGACAGCCCATGTCCGATCAGTCTCCAGGAACCACCGGCCGCTGGCTGAAGCGCATCACGCAGTCGATGTCCGGCGAACCGCGCGATCTCGCCGAGCTGATCGAGGATCTGCGCGAAGCGAGCGCTCGCGGCTTATTCGATGGCGATGCCTTGGTCATGCTGGAGGGTGTGTTGGCCGTCGCCGACATGCAGGTCCGCGACATCATGGTGCCGCGCTCGCAAATGGTTTTCGTCGAGCGCAATGAGCCGCCGGACAAACTCGTGGAAATCGCGGTCGAGTCGGGTCATTCGCGGTTCCCGGTCATCGGCGAAGATCGGGACCAAATACTGGGTATTCTCCTTGCGAAGGATTTGCTGCGCCTGCACACCGCCGGTGACGAACCGTTCGAGATCCGCGAGTACATGCGCCCGGTGGTCTTCGTTCCCGAGAGCAAGCGCCTCAACGTCCTCCTCAAAGAATTTCGTTTGAGTCACAACCACATTGCCATGGTGGTGGATGAGTACGGCGGTGTCTGCGGTCTGGTGACCATCGAGGATGTCATCGAGCAGATCGTCGGTGAAATCGATGACGAACACGATGTCGAGGACGACCAAACCATCCGGCGGGAAAGTGCGCGCGAATTCACGGTGCGCGCGCTGACGCCCATTGCGGACTTCAACAAATATTTCGGCACCGCTTTTTCCGATGAGGAATACGACACCATCGGCGGATTGCTGATGCAGGAATTCGGACGCCTGCCGCGCCGCGGCGAAACCATTCAGGTCGGGGAGCTGGAATTTCGCGTCGTGCGTGCCGACCGGCGCCGCATCGATCTGCTGCGTGTGATCACGCCTTCCGACATCGAACCGCCGGCTGCCGCCGAGTCGATTCCTTGAACGGAATTTTGCGCGGCCCCGGTGCCGCGTTTCGACGGCAAGCCCTGTTGCGGCTCGCCGCAGCATTTGCGGTCGGTGCAGCTCTGAATTTGGCGTTTGCACCATTTGCGTGGTGGCCGGTGGGCGTGCTCGCACCGGCCGCGCTGTTCGCGCTGATTCGTGGGCTGCCGCCACGCCGGGCGTTATGGGCGGGGGCGGCATTCGGCGTCGGTCTTTTCGCCTTCGGTACGTACTGGCTGTATATCTCGCTGCACGTGTTCGGCCTGGTACCTGTGTGGCTCACGGTCGTGCTGCAGAGCGCCTTGGTCGCGCTACTGTCGGCCTACGCGGCGGCACTGTGCTACGTGGCGAATCGCTTTTGGCTCAAGCCCGGGAGCACCCGCGATTGGCTGGTGCTACCGGGGTTATGGGTGCTGCTCGAATGGCTTCGCGGGTGGGTCTTGAGCGGGTTTCCCTGGTTGTCGTTGGGTTACGCGTTCATCGACACGCCGCTGGCCGGATGGGCGCCGCTATTGGGCGTTTATGCGGTGACTTGGGCCGCCGCCTCAAGTGCCGCCGGCCTCAATGTCGTGTTCGCCCCCAAGGTGCCCGCATCGCGGCGCGTGCTGGCGCTGGTAGTGATTGCCGCGCTCTTTTTGGTGCCGGCGCTTGCGGCGCGGCACGCGTGGACGCGGAGGGTGGGCGGACCGATTCCCGTCGCGGCCGTGCAAGGTGCGGTGTCGCAGGATCAGAAGTGGCAGCTCGACAATCGCGATGCCACGATGGTCCGCTACGCCAATCTCACCGCGGGCGCTTGGGGCGCACGGCTGATCGTGTGGCCGGAATCAGCGTTGCCGGTGCTGGCCGATGAAATTCCCGAGTATTTGGATAATCTTCGCAGCGCGGGGCGTGCACACGGCGCCGACTTCGCCATCGGTCTCGTCAATTATCTGCCGGCCACCATGCAATATTTCAACGGCCTTCTCGTTTTGAGCGATGCCGGCGCCGGGTGGTACTACAAGCGGCATCTGGTGCCCTTCGGGGAATACTTTCCGGTACCGAAGTTCATTCGCTCCTGGATGCGTTTGATGAGCTTGCCCTACGAGGATATTTCGGCGGGTTCGGAACACCAGCCGACTTTGAGCGCCGCGGGCCAAAAACTCGCGGTTACGATTTGTTATGAAGATGCGTTTGGCAGCGCTCAGCTCAAGATCTTGCGCGATGCCACCTTGCTCATCAATGTCACCAATAACGCATGGTTCGGCGATTCCACGGCGCCGCATCAGCATCTGCAAATCTCGCGCATGCGTGCCCTCGAAGCCGGACGGTTCCTGATTCGCGCAACGAATGACGGTATCACCGCCGTCATAGGCCCCTACGGCGAGGTCGTGGGCCGCTTGCCCCAGTTCCAAGAAGCCGTGCTGCGCGCGGATATCCAACCGATGACGGGGCTGACGCCCTATGCCCGGTTCGGTAATTATCCGGTGATTATCGGCGCCATGGGATTGTTGGCGGCGGCGGGATGGCGGCGCCGGCGCGGCGCATAGTGCATCAGCGGGTGCAGCCGCCAACGCGCCTTGCCGCCGCTTCCTCGATCCACGCGCGGTAGTGTTCGAGGTTCGGGGTCACGAGTCCGGCTATCTTGCCTTGATCGTCCCACTGCCTGACCTTGACGGCGTCTTCGTAATGCCGCGCGGTCTGGAATCGCGCGACTTCGGCCGCCGACATCGGGCCGCCCTGTAGTTTCAGCGTCACGACGGATGCGGGGCTCAATTTCGAGAAATAATGCGCGTCCGTGGCACACAGGTACCGCTTGGCGGGAACATGCAGCCGCACCGGTTCGAAGACCTCCGGTGGAAATCGTCCGGCCAGCCACGCGCTGCCGATTTCCTCATGCCGGGCATCTTCGATCCAATCGGCGAGATCGTCGGGAACCGGAACGATGAGATGCCCCACATCGTGCAGCAGGGCGGCGACTACGAGCGGCGACGGCGCCGCCGCGGCTTGCGCAAGATACGCCGCCTGCAGTGCGTGCTCCGTCATCGACACCCGCTCGCCGAAATAGGCGCCGGCACCCCGTTTCTCAAAGACCGCGAGAATTTCATCTGCGACGTTCATGACGCGACCTTCCCTTGCGAATCGCGACGCAGTAGCGCCGCTTGTGAATAGACGCTGTCGCGGGTGAGATAGCACCCGCGTAAATGCCGGGCGTGTGCCGCCGATGAAAAAGCGGTGCGGCCGTGCAGGATCCGCTGATTGTCGAAAAGTACGAGATCGCCGTCGCGGAGCCGACATGTCAGCTGATACCGTGGGTCGCGCAGCAGTTCGGCGAAGCGGCGGTATGCGGTGTAGAAACCCGCGGCGTCGCGGCCGCATGCCCGCAAGGGTGCAATCGAACGGCTGTTGTAATGCACAGCCGCTATCTCCCCACGGCAAGAGAGTTGAATCAAAGGACGCTCGGCGTAGAGGTCGGCGTTTTTTGACCGATACAGAAACGGCACGGGCGTTTGCGTAAGCATGTCGAACGCCTGCGGGTCGATGACGCGCAGGTGATTGCCGAGGGCGAATCCGTCGGCGAACAAACTCGCGCCACCCGACGACTGCGATGCAAGTAGCGCATGCAAAGCCTGAAATCCGGGAACGGGTTCGCGGTAGGGATTGTCGGTGTGCAAGCCGAGCGCGAGGTCCGAGTAGGCCAGATTTTCCGGCTGCGGTACGGTACGGACGTCGAACACCAAACCGTAGTTGGTTTCGCATATCCGGCCGACCAAGGACATGGCATCGAGGATGGCGGTTGGCTCGGGCGGCAGCGCACTCAAGAAGGCGATTCCGGATTGCAGCAGGCGGGTTAGCCAGCCCAGTCGCAGCGCCGGATCGCTCTGCAGTTCGGCGAATGTCGCCCAGGCAAAATCGCGCGAGGCCTGCATCCTGCCGCCGTCGAGCCACGCAGACATGATGCGCTCGGGCCGGTCGGCAGCGTTATTCGCCGCATGCCGTGCCAGCCATTCGAGATCGAAGGAGGCCGGCGCGGCTTCATTCTCCCAGTCTATCCGAAGCGTGCCGTCAGCAGCGCTTGCCGACCGGATCCGGGGCCGCACCGGAAGGTCGACAACGTCGGTGAGTCGCTGGCCGCTGTGCAGGTCGCGAGCATCGCGCAAATTGTCGCGGAGCCAGATGCTGGCAAACTCGGCCGCCTCACCGTTTGCCCATTCGATGGTGAGCAGATCCGGCGTGAAAGCAATGCGCTTTATCGGCTGGCTGCGGGTCATGGCAAATGGCGTCCCGCCGCCGCCGCCCGCGCGCTCAGAAAATACAGGTATCCCGCGCCGAGCGCTGCCAGTGCGCTCACCACCGACAATGACACGAATACGCCCTGCCACCCAAATGCCACCGAGACACGGGCCACGCTGTCTCCGGCGACCACGGCTCCCAGATAGCCGACGCCATCGATGATTCCCGACGACACGGCGGAGGCCTGTTTGCCGCCGAAGTCGGCTGCAAAAGCGCCGCCGAGATAAGAATATGGTCCCAGTAGGCAGAACGCGATCGAGCCGATCGCGAGCAGCGGCAACAGCGCGCCTGTGGCGCTTGAGTGCACGGACATCAGCGCCAGGAGCGCAGCGGCGGTGGCGCTCAAGCCGAGAAACATCAGCAGCGAACGGCCGTTCACGCCGATGCGGTCGCTGAGCCATCCTGTGACGATCACCGATACGGCGCCGACCGCCGGAAACACCGCGCTCATGCCGGCTGCGTTGCTCATGCTGTAACCCAAGTAGTCGCGCAAATACACCGGCGTCCAGGTATTGAATGTTTCGCGGATTATCGTGCAGCCCAGCGATAGCAGGCAAACCAGCACGAAAGCGCGGCTACGCAGCAGCGGCAGCAGGAGGCCGCGTACGCTGGCGGGCCGCGACTCCGCTGCGGCGAACAGGTTGAGGGGATTGGTTCTCGCTTCACCGTAGCCCGCATCGATACGCGATTCGCGGAGCAGACTGTAGTTGGCGATGAACATCAGGCCTGCTACTCCCGCAGCCAAATAAAATAGGGGACGCCAGCCCACACCGCGCTGAATCAAGTGTCCCATCCACTGCCGCGCGGCGGCGTCGCCCACGAGATAGCTGACGCTCAGGATTCCGATGATCGTCCCGTAGGATGAAAAATCGAACCACTTCGATGATACCTTGATGAGTCCCGCCCACGCGACCGACTGCGTCAGGCGGTTCCCGATCCAAGCGATCGTGAACACCGGCAGGAACGACCCCGTTGCGAACAACAGTGTAAAGGCGGTGGCGCCGGAGAGGCCGATCAAGAAGCTCACCCGGCCGCCCCAAAAATCGCCCAAGCCACCCAAGAAAAGCTTTCCGAGCGCATACGCGAGCACGCCGAACGAGGTTATCGCGCCCATGCGAATCACGGCATCGCCGTGGCTCATACCCTGCTTGTGTAATTCGTCGATGAGAAGCGGGGTGGAGACTGACAGATCGGCGCGGCAAAAGTACAAGGCCCCGTAGCCTCCGAACAGCAGCGCGACCGTCATCGCTTGACGATAACGCAGGGAGCGCACAGGGCGTTCGCGAACGGCGATCATTGCCGATCCTGGCATGAAAGCTGCATTTTGCAAATGTGAGGCAGCGACACCTGCCGTCCATGTCGGTCGGGTTTTGGCGTACCGAGGCCATGAATGTTGAATTTGAATGCGAAAAGTGACAGTTCAAGCGGCTTGTGCGCAGGCAGGCGGCAATCGGCGGCCAGCGCGGCGGCGGACGGCGGCAAACCATTGCCGCTGGTTCTGCCGCACGCAACTGCCGACCGCGATAGGGAAAGTATCGGGCCATTTATCAATGAGGAACCATCATGTCTATGATTGCAACCGCGGCGTCCGCATCTGCGGCATCGCCCATCGCCAATATGTTCGTCCACGGCCACAAGAAAGGCGTGCACGCTGCCATCAATGAATCGAGCAGCAGCTCGTCTCAGAGTCCCACTTCGACTCAGGGTCTCTTCGGTTCTTTGCTGCAGGCCCTTGAACAGGTGGTCGGCGTCTCGACGAGTGCATCGGCGAGCGCGGCCGCGGGCACCACGGCTGTCACGGGCACCACCGGTGCCGCTGCGGCCGGCGGTGCCGCATCCACCGCGAGCGCGAATGCCGCGACCGGGTCCAATCCGGCGCAGGAACTTCAGAGTTTCATGCATTTGCTATTCCAATCGCTCAAAGCCGACGGCTTGGGCAGCAGTACCAGTGCGGCTGGCGCCACCGGCCAGGCGGCGAGCGCCACGACCGCATCGTCGGCCTCGAGCACGGGTACCGGCGCCGGACAATATGAAGGCAGCCTCGTCTCATCGCTGCAAACGCTGATCCAGCAGCTTGGATCGAGCGGGTCGTCGACTCCGGCGACGGCCAACCTCAGCGCATCATTCAATAATCTCATTCAAGGAGTGACCGGCAACGCCCCGACCGTCGGATCGAGCACCGCATCGACCCAGGCTTCGAATGCAGCGCTGCAAAATTTCTTAAGCAATTTGCTGCAGAGCGTGCAGAGCAGCGGGGCTCATTCATTGAGTTCGGTGGGTGCCAACGTCAACACGAATGTCTGAAGTAGAAACTGGGCGGCAGTCCGCGCAATTGACGTTCATGAGCGGTCCGGCTAGGCTGACCCAGCCGGGAAATCGTATTTGTGAACGCCGCTAAAAGACTTCCAACGTTGTACATCCCGCATGGCGGTGGTCCTTGCTTTTTCATGGACCCTCCGCCGGCGTATCCGCACATGTGGGATGGATTGGCGTCGTACCTTCGCGGGATCGATGCCACGCTTGGTGTGCGGCCGAAGGCGGTGCTCGTCGTGTCCGGTCATTGGGAGGCTCCCGTCCCGACGCTCAACATTGCCGAAAAGCCCAACCTGCTGTTCGACTATTACGGATTTCCGGAGCACACGTATCGATTGCGATACCCCGTATCCGGCGCACCCGAACTTGCGCCGCGCGTGCGCGATTTGCTGTCCGATGCGGGATTCGATTCCGCGGTCGACGGTAAGCGTGGACTCGACCATGGTGTCTTCGTGCCGTTTCTGTTGATCTACCCGCGCGCCGACGTTCCCATCATGCAAATGTCGCTGCAGAAGAGCCTCGATCCCGCGCTGCATTTGCAATTGGGGCAGGCTCTGGCGCCGTTGCGACAGCAGGGTGTACTCATCGTCGGCAGCGGGATGAGCTACCATAATCTTGCCGCGATGTTCTCCGGAGGCGGCGCCGGGGCGGCCACCTCGTTCGATGCGTGGTTGAACGACGCCGTGCGCGATCCCACGACCCGTGGCGAGAAGCTTGCGGCCTGGCGCAGCGCGCCGGGCGGCCGCGAATCGCATCCGCGCGAAGAGCACTTGATTCCGTTGATGGTCGCTGCAGGCGCGGCCGACGGTGATTCCGGAGTGCGCACTTTCAGCGAGTCCATCGCCGGCAAGGCAATTTCGGGCTTCCAATTTGGGTAAGAATCACCGATGACTCCGGGCCGGCCTCACCCGCTGTAAACAAGGGCGGATCGAGGTCTCCTCACCGCTGTGAACTAGGCCTCGATGGGCGCGCAGTTCGTACGGCCCTGCATGACGCAATCTTGGAGGCGCGACAGGTCGCGCGTTGCGTTTTTACCATTGTTTGGGTTTGCAATGCCCGCGGAGTCGGGGTGCCGTGCGACTCGCTGGCGCGTGAAATCTGTAGACTACGCAGACTTTAAGGCAACGATCGCTAATGAGCTCCGGCACCGGCCCGAAATACCCTTCAGATGCATCGCGGCTTGCGGCCGACACGGCCGCCTCCGAGGGCGGTACCGAACGCTTGAATACCAAGGCCGCCGGGGTCATTGGACTGGCGGTGATGTGCAGCCGCATGCTTGGCCTGGCGCGCGAGCAGATCTGCGCGGCGCTGTTCGGCGGCGGCGGCGCGATGGATGCGTTTACCGCGGCTTTCCGCATTCCGAATCTGTTGCGCGATCTATTCGCGGAAGGCGCGCTCTCCACTGCGTTCGTGACGACGTTCAGCAAGACCATCGCGCGGAGCGGCGATGCGGCCGCTTGGCGGCTCGCGAATAAGGTGGGCACGCTGACGCTCGTCGTGTTGGGCTCGATCTGCGTCGCCGGCATGGTGTTTTCTTCGCAACTCGTCAGCCTGATGGCGCCGGGCTTCGACCCGCAGAAAGCGGCTCTGACCGCGCAGCTCACCCGCATCATGTTCCCTTTCATCGTGATGGTGTCGATGGCTGCCTTGGTGATGGGCATGCTGAACGCGAAAAACGTTTTCGGCATGCCGGCCATGGCATCGAGCTTTTTCAACATTGGGTCCATCGTCGGCGGTGTGACATTGGGCGCATGGATCGATCCAGGTTTTGGACCGCGCGCGTTGATCGGACTCGCCATCGGAACTTTGCTGGGCGGCGCGCTGCAATTTGCCGTGCAGCTGCCGCCGCTGTTGCAGCTTGGCTATCGGTATAGGCCGGACTTTCGCTGGCGCGATCAGGGGGTCGATGCGGTATTGAGGCTGATGGGGCCATCGGTCATAGCAGCCAGCACGACTCAGTTCAACGTCTTGGTCAACTCCATGTTTGCATCGACGCTCGGCGATGGGCCGATATTCTGGCTCGCCATCGCATTCAGGTTGATGCAATTGCCGCTTGGCCTGTTTGGCGTCGCGCTGGGCACGGTAACGCTACCCTTGTTGTCGCGACTGGTCGTCGCCGGTCAAATGACGGGCTTTCGCGCAGAGCTTGCGCGTGCCATGCGGTTGATGTTCTTGTTGACCGTGCCCTCGAGCATCGGCCTCATGATGTTGGCGGAGCCGATCATTTCCGTGCTGTATCAGCATGGAAAATTCAACGCTTACCAGGCGGCGCAAGCAGGCGGGGCGCTGCGTTTCTACGCCATCGGTCTCGCGGGATATGCGGCTCTGAAAGTACTCGTGAACGCATTCTATGCGCTGGACCGGCGCAAAACTCCCATGTTCGTGAGTTTTCTCGCCGTTGCGCTCAATTTGCTTTTCAATTGGATATTCACTTTTCAGTTGCATTGGGGGCATCTTGGCCTTGCCTTTTCCACCGGTTGTGTGGCGACTTGTAATTTCCTCGTGCTCTACGTGCTGATGTATCGGCAGCTCTCCGGTCTCGAGCTACCCCGCATGCTCATCATGCTGGGTAAAACCGCGATCGCCGGGGCGGCGCTGGCGGGCGTATGTGCAGCGTCAACCCACTGGCTGTTGTCTGATTGGGCAACTCAGGCCTTCCTGCCCAAGGCCGGTGCGCTGCTGGGGACCATTACCGTGGCGGGCCTGGTATTCTTCGGTGTCGGAGCGGCGCTTCGGATCGAGGAACTCAACGAACTGAGCGGCGCGCTGCGACGGCGTTTCCGGCGCCGCGCGTAGCCGGCCGTGCCGTGCCTGGCGGGCGGCCGCGGCACTTTGCATAACTTTACCCGGTGTGCCGTTGCTTTCGACCAACCCACCGAAGATCATGCAGTCTGACAAAGGCAGGAACGCTATTATGGCAAATTATTGGCTTGTCGGACTTTTGTGCGCTGCGTCTGGAATCTCCGCGGCGCAGGCGGAAACGTTTGTGATCCAGGGTGAAAGGCCGGGGCACGAAGCCACCGTCAAAATACCCGTCGGAGCGGTCACGAAGCTGTCGGCCAACTTCGCCCAGTCGTTGGTGGGCTATGCTGATCCCCAGTTCGAGGCGATGCGCTTGAGCGGCGATGTAATGATCAGCATCGCGGGCAGCACTCAGCCGATCCAAATCAAGGCGGACAGCGTAGTTCTCGAGTTGACGCCGGACTCGGCTCAGGATTATCCGAAGAGTAGCCGCTCCGACGCGGCAACGAACAAACTGCTGCGCTCGACCGCGACCCTTCCCGGGGACGACGACTCGCAGGTTTTTGTCGGTAACGTCGTGTTCAACCTCCAGACCTCGTCGGGTCCGATGGAAATCAAAGCGGACCGCGTGGAGCATCAGTTGACGCCGGACGCGCCGAGGCCGAAATCCGGGGCCTAAAGCATCGCGGCTGATTGACGCCAGAGCGCCTACAATGCCCGCTTTGCCCACGAGCACGCGAAGCGTATGGATACCGGACCAGACCCGATTCCGGAGTCCCCAAAGTCGCCGGCGGCTCGTAGCCTATGGGCGCGCCTGAAACAACATCCGCTGGTGCGTGTGGGTCCGGGATTGATCACGGGCGTCGCCGACGACGATCCGAGCGGGATCGCAACGTATTCCCAGGCGGGCGCGCAATTCGGCCTTGGCATGCTATGGACGATGCCGCTGGCTTTTCCGCTGATGGCGGCCATCCAATCCATGTGCGCTCGCATCGGCCGCGTTACCGGCAGGGGCCTCGCGGCCAATATTAAAGATTGCTTTTCGCCGCGCGTGCTTTGGTTCGCCGTGCTGCTATTGCTGGCCGCCAACACCTTGAACATCGCTGCCGATGTTGCCGCCATGGGCGAAGTGGCGGAACTGGTCACGGGCGTCGATCGCCATCTGATGACGGCATTCTTCGTATTTCTGACTTTGGGGCTGCAAATTTTCGTCCCGTACCACCGATATGTGGGCTTCTTGAAATGGCTGACGCTGTCGTTGCTGGCATATGCAGCGGTTCTGTTCACCGTGCATGTGCCATGGCGCCAGGTGTTTCTGCAAACCGTGTGGCCCAGGTTCACGCCGAATGCCGCTGCCGCCGCGGTCGTCGTGGGCATTTTCGGGACGACCATCAGTCCCTATCTTTTCTTTTGGCAGGCATCCGAGGAAGTCGAGGACATGCAAGCGGGCAAGTCCGGGCCGGACAGCGCGGCGGCGCCTTCGTTGCTCGCCGAGCCGGCGGCGGCCCGCACGGAACTGCGCCGCATCAGCTGGGATACATGGAGCGGAATGCTGTATTCCGACTTGACCTCTTATTTCATCATTCTCGCGACCGCCGTCACGCTGCACGCGGCCGGAGTCACCGATATCAATACGGCGGCACAGGCTGCCGATGCGCTGCGTCCGCTCGCCGGCAACCTCGCATTCGCGCTGTTTGCTTTGGGCATTCTCGGCGTCGGCTTGGTCGGAGTGCCGGTGCTTGCGGGGTCAGGTGCCTATGCGCTGTGCGAGGCGATGGGCTGGCGCTTCGGCCTCGAGCGCCAGGTGGGCGAGGCCCGCGGGTTCTACGCCGTCATTGCCGTCAGCGTTCTCGCCGGCCTGGCAATCCAGTATTCCCCCATCAGCCCGATGAAAGCATTGTTCTGGAGTGCGGTGATCAACGGCGTGGTCGCAGTGCCTCTGATGGCGATCATCGTGGTGTTGGCGTCCAAGAAGTCGGTAATGGGTAAATTCACCGCCAGCAAATCGATCGTCGTTCTTGGGTGGCTGGCGACGGCCCTGATGGGCGCGGCTGCCGTGCGCATGTTCATCCCCGATTGAGCGAATCGTCGATCAGAGTGGCGCGCCGCCGGCTGCGGCGGGCACTTCAATCGCCGCGTGGGAGGGGATGGCCACGGGTTTCTTCGGATCGGCGTACGGGTCGATGCCGAGCAGGAAAGCATCCAGCACCTTGCGCGCGATGGGTGCCGCGACCGACGCCCCGAAGCCGCCGTTCTCGACCAGCACGGCAACCGCGATCTTGGGATCATCGGCCGGTGCGTAGGCGATGAACCACGAGTGGTCGCGCTTGCGTTCATCCTTGATCTTCGTTTTGGTGTTGTCGGTTTGCTTGATGGTGAATACCTGGGCCGTGCCGGTCTTGCCGGCAATCAGATATTTGGCTCCCAGGCCGGCCGCGTGGGCCGTACCGATGGGCGATGTGGCGCCCACCATGCCGTCGTAAATGACGTCCCATTGTTCCTTGGTAGCGATGTCGATGGATTTCAACAGATGCGGGCTGCGGGGCACGATGGTGGCGGAGCCTGCGCTGCGTATGGCGGCTACCAGGCGCGGCGCCGCGACTACTTGCCCCCGTTCAGCAATTTCGGCAGCGAAGTGCGCCTGCTGCAAGGGAGTAACCGTGATCGCGCCCTGGCCGATGCCCATGCTGATGGTCTCGCCGGCAAACCATGCTTGATCGGCCGGCCGCTTGAAGGCATGCCGCTTCCATTCCGGCGATGCGTAGAGGCCTGCCTTCTCGCCCGGAATATCGATACCGGTCAATTCGCCGTAGCCGAACGCTTTCATGAACTCGGCCATGCGATCGATGCCCAGTCGCTCGGCGACTCGGTAAAAATAGACGTCACAGGATCTCGCTATGGCATGGCGCATGTCCAGGTAGCCGTGCTTCTCGTCGTCCCGATACTGATGGCTGCTGCCCGGCAGGGTAAAGACGCCGGCGCAGTATTCTTGCTGGAGCGGTGACAGGATGTTGTATTTCTGCGCAGCCAATGCGTAGAGCGGCTTGACCGTCGATCCTGGGGGATACGCTCCCCGCAATGCCCGATTCAGCAGCGGTATGTCGATGTCGTCCCGCAGCACGCTGTATTCGGCGATGGTCAGGCCCCTGACGAAGCCGTTGGGGTCGAATCCCGGCAGGCTTGCCAGAGCAATAACGTCGCCCGTCTTCGGGTCGAGCGCCACGACCGACCCGCGTTTGCCCGCGAGGGCCTCTTCCGCGACTTTCTGCACCCGAACATCCAATCCCAGGATCAAGTCGTCGCCGGCGATCGGCGGCCGAACGTCGAGATGGGGCGTGTAGTCGCCTTGCTTGTCGACCGGCCGACCGGCGGCGTTCACGAGTATTTCTCGGGAGCCTCGTTTGCCATGAAGTTGTTGTTCGTAAGCTGCCTCGACGCCCAGCTTGCCGATCAGGCTGGTGCCGGCATATGCATCGCTGTCGATTTGCTTCAAGTCTTGTTCATTGATGGCGCTGACATACCCGATGGCATGCACCGCCGTCGCGCCGAGGGGGTAGTGCCGAGCCAGGCGCGTTCGAATGTCCACTCCCGAGAATTGGTAGCGGTGCACGGCAAACAGCGCCATCTCTTCTTCCGTGAGCTGCAGCTTGATGGGCACACTCTCGTACACCTTATGCAGCAGCACCGTGCGTCTGATATTGCTGATTTCTTCGGGTCGCAGCAATCCGATGCTGACCAGCGAGGCCAAGGTCGCGTCCAGCGATTTCGTGTCTCCGACCTGTTCCCGCACCAATTCGATCTGAAAGGCCGGCAAGTTGTCGGCGAGCACGACGCCATGACGATCCAGAATCAGGCCGCGGCTCGGCGGAATCGGTTCGGTTCGAATCCGATTGCCTTGGGAAAGCGTGGAATAGTAGTCGTATCTCAAGACCTGCAAATAGAACAGGCGCGCCCCGACCACCAGCAACAACGCGCCCGCGATGAGGCCTGCGATGATGCTCAGCGCGAATAAGCGATTTTCGGCAAAATAATTTTTGATGCGGCTCTGGCGGCTTCTCACCATTGCGGATGTACTTTGCTGCTGAACATGTCGCGTATCAATCGGGGCGGTTTGAAACTAACCAATGGCTGCTTCACGAGGAAGTTGGCGAATCGTCGCATGCGGCGCAGTTGCGGTCGGCCGCGCACATCTCAATTTTACCTATATAAACCATTGCGCTGCGAACGGCGGAGGTTCGGCGATCAGCGGCAGGCCGTTTCTGCCGTTGATCGCGCCCGCGCCCATTGCTTGAGGATGCGGGTTCTCGGGCCGCGATTGAATGTAAGCTATTGTAAATCATGAGCTTTATGTGACCCCGGCGGGCGGCCGCGGCTGGCTTCCGCGCTTGCGGCGGTGCGCGAGCACGGCGATGACGAACGTGGCGAGCATGCTGCAGTAGGGGAACCAATTGCCCCACGCGACGTACAGCGTATGTCCGCCTGCCATTTTCGGCGCGACCACAAGCTTGCCATCGGACGCTCTCGGTTCGCGATACGGATCATCCGCATAGGTTTTTTCGAGAAGTCGACCGTTTGGGTCGATCAGGGAGGAAATGCCGGAGTTCACGGCCCGGACCAGCGCGACGCGCAACTCGATGGCAGAGAATATGGAGAGTGCAAGATGTTCCCATGGCTCGGTGGGGGCGCCGAACCACTGATCGCTGGTGAGGTTCACCAGAAGGTCGGGATGCAATTCGCCGACGCTACGAACGAACTCCGGGAGCAGATCTTCATAGCAAATCAGAGGCCCGAGGCGCCAGGTCTGGCCGGGAGCCTCCTGCAGTGACATGACGCCGGGTCCTGCGCCTGCCTGGAATCTGCCGGTGCCGATCGGAAGGAGCTTCGCCAACCAGGGGAAGATGTCGATTCCGGGTATGTATTCGCCGAATGCCAGCAGCCGCACCTTGTCGTAGCGACCCACTGCCTTGCCATGTTGATCGAGCAACAGCGCGGAATTGAAGACGTCGCCCGACTTCGAGTCGACGGTATTGGCTCCCAGCACGAGGGGCGTGGTGAAACCGCGGCGAATCATCGCCAATGAGTCGGGCGAAAAATCGGCGCTGAAATCGCGCGGCAGCGCCACCGGGTAGCTTCCCTCGCTCCAGATGACCAACTGCGCGCCGGCATGTTCCAGAAGGCGCGACTGCTCTTGCAGCGCCGCCAACTCGCGTAGCGCTTCCTCGCGCGAAAATTCGCCGTCGGCGGTGTACGCGAAGTTCGGCTGAACCAAACCGATTTTGAGTCGCGGCGCATGCGCGATGAGTTCATCCACCTGCCGCATGCGGATCGCGCCGAAGAGCAGGGCCGCTCCAAGCACGATGGCCGCGGCAATCGCCGTGCCAGGCGCCGCGCGATTTTTCGATAGAAGATCATAAAGCGCGCCATTGACCAACATGAGCAAAGCCGTGACGCCCAGCGGGCCCGTGAGCTCGGTGATCTGGATCACGAGGGGATGCCAGGCTTGGGTAATCCATTGGCCGCAGGGAAACAGCTGCGGCACGATGAACTCGCAGATCACCATGGCAAGCGGCGCGAGCAAGGCCATGGGCACGAGGCGGCGCCGGCGGATCGCACAGACGATAGCGGTGAAACCCAAGAAAATGATCGCGCGGGTCGCGCAAAACAGAAAAAACACCAGCGCTGCCACAATCCAGGGGAAGCTGGTGAAGCGCTGTGTGGTGTCGATCAACCAGTAGAACCCGCCGGCCGTTTCCACCACGCCGGCCCACCACCCCAACGCCAGCGCTGCCTTCAGGCTGGCCGCCCGGTCGATGGCGAGCAGCACCGGTACGGCAGCCACCCAAGCGAGAGCCGACAAGTCAAATGGCGTGCATGCCAGAAACCATAGGCAACCGCTGACTGAGGCCAGCAAAAAAGCAACAGAACGATTGGATGCGAGCATTGTGGCCGGCAAGCTTACGGTAGTTCCCGGCGGCTCGGCATCTCGGGTATTCTGCCAAATACCTATGCAAGAAAGATACGAGCCCGCCGCCGTCGAGGCGGACGCCCAGCATTATTGGGAAAATCAGCGCTGTTTCGAGGCAACCGAAGACACGGCGCGCGACAAATATTACTGCTTGTCGATGTTTCCCTATCCGAGCGGTCGCTTGCACATGGGGCACGTGCGCAATTACACGATCGGGGACGTCTTGAGCCGGTTCATGCGCATGAACGGTAAAAACGTCCTTCAGCCGATGGGTTGGGACGCTTTTGGCCTTCCGGCGGAGAACGCCGCGATGGCGAACGGCGTTCCTCCGGCGAAATGGACTTTCGACAATATTGCGCATATGAAGAAGCAGCTCAAATCCTTGGGGTTCGCCCTGGATTGGAGCCGCGAGCTGGCGACCTGCCGGCCGGACTACTACCGCTGGAATCAGTGGCTGTTCCTGCGCATGTTGGAAAGAGGCATCGCCTATCAGAAGACCGGCGTGGTGAATTGGGATCCGGTCGACAAGACGGTTCTTGCGAATGAGCAGGTGATCGATGGCCGTGGCTGGCGCACGGGTGCATTGGTCGAAAAGCGCGAGATTCCCATGTATTACCTGAAGATCACGGCCTACGCCGAGGATCTGCTCGAAGCCTTGGACGGGATGCACGGATGGCCGGAGCGCGTGCGTGCCATGCAGGCCAATTGGATCGGCAAGAGCCAAGGCGTGCGCATCGGATTCCCATACGCTATCGGTGGCGACACAGGCGTGATGCATGCATTCACGACCCGCGCCGACACCATCATGGGCGTCACGTTTTGTGCAGTAGCGGCGGAGCATCCCCTGGCGGCTCACGCGGCGAGAAGCAACCCGATGCTGGCTGCGTTCGTCGAGGAGTGCAAGCGTGGACCGGCGATCGAAGCGGAACTCGCGACTCAGGAAAAGAAGGGCATGCCGACGGGGCTGGTCGTGCGCCATCCGTTGTCCGGCGAAGCGGTGCCCGTGTGGGTCGGCAATTACGTGCTCATGAGTTACGGCGAAGGTGCGGTCATGGGCGTGCCTGCGCATGATGAACGCGATTTCGAGTTTGCGAAGCGGTACGGACTACCGATCAAACCCGTCATCGACGTTCGGGCTCAAACTTATTCCCTCGACGCATGGGCGCCGTGGTACAGCGAGCATGGCCGCTGCATCAATTCCGGGGTATATGACGGGCTGGAGTTCCAGGCTGCCATCGATGCGATTTCCGCCGATTTGGCCAAGCGGGGCTTGGGTGAAAAGCAGACCACATGGCGGCTTCGGGACTGGGGGATTTCGAGGCAGCGCTATTGGGGTTGCCCGATACCGGTGATTCACTGCGCGGGATGCGGCACCGTGCCGGTACCCGATGATGCGCTGCCGGTGTTGCTGCCGGAAGACCTCGTGCCGGACGGCAGCGGCAACCCGTTGCTCAAAGATGAGAAATTTTTGCATACCGATTGTCCTCGCTGCGGCGGCCCGGCGCGCCGCGAAACCGACACCATGGACACCTTCGTGGATTCTTCCTGGTACTTCCTGCGGTTTGCGTGCAGCGACAACAACCGCGCGATGCTCGATTCGCGGGTTCAATACTGGCTGCCCGTCGATCAATACATCGGCGGCATCGAGCACGCGATTCTGCACCTGCTCTATGCGCGCTTTTGGACGCGCGTCGTCAACGAACTCGGCGCGGTAACCTTCAAGGAGCCTTTTGCAAACTTGTTCACCCAAGGCATGGTGTTGAACGAAGTTTTCTTCCGCAAGCCGGAATCCGGCCGTATCGAGTATTTCAATCCCGCCGATGTCGAGATCAGAATCGATAAGGTCAGTCAGCGCCGCAGCGCCGTGCTGCGTGCCGACGGCAAGGAGGTCGAGTCGGGCGGCGTGGTCACGATGTCCAAGTCGAAGAACAACGGCGTGGATCCGCAGGCATTGATCGACGAATTCGGCGCCGATACCGCACGCTTGTTCACGATGTTCGCTGCCCCGCCCGAGCAGACGCTCGAATGGTCCGATGAGGGCGTGCAGGGCGCGTTTCGTTTCATCAAGCGTTTGTGGAAGGCCGTGCACGAACACCTGGCGGCGGGCGCCGCCGCGCCTCTCGATAAGAGCGGTTTGAACGATAGGCAGCGAGCCATCCGCCGACACGCGCACCAAACCTTGGCGAAAGTTACTGACGACATCGGGCGCCGCCGAACCTTCAATACGGCGATCGCCGCGGTCATGGAACTTCTGAACGCTCTGGCGAAATATCCGCAGAGCACGCCGCCGGATCGCAGCGTGATGCAGGAGGCCCTCGACATTGCGGTCCTGACGCTGTCGCCCATCATCCCGCATGTCACGCACGCCATGTGGCGTGAATTGGGACATCGCACCGCGCTGATCGACGAGACCTGGCCGGCGGTCGATACCGCAGCGCTCGAACAATCGACCGTCGAAGTCGTCGTGCAAGTGAACGGAAAGCTCCGCGCGCGAATTTCCGTCGCGGCGGACGCGGACGAAAAGGCGCTGCGCGACGCTGCGCTGGCGGATCCCAACGTGCAGAAGTTCGTGGGCTCCGCTGCGATTCGTAAAGTGATCGTCGTGCCGGGAAAGCTGGTCAACGTCGTCGTGTAGTCATGAGATTCGTCAAATTTTGCGGCGCCCTTGCCTGCGCGGGACTCGCTTCCTGCGGATTTCGGCTGGCCGGCAGCGATCCGCTGCCGGGAATCCTGGCACGACCGTATCTGTCGGTCAAAGATCCCTATACCGATTTCGCGCGCGAGTTCGAACATCAGCTGAAAAGCTCCGGCGCGCTGGTCCAGGAGATACGCGCGAAGTCCACGGCAACCATCGAAGTGACCAAGGACTTGGTCGAACAGCGCACGCTATCCGTCTCGGCACGCAACATTCCGACGGAATACGAGCTGACGTATACGGTGACCTTTGCGGTACAAGGCCCCGATAAGGAGCTGCTGAAGCCCCAAACCATCAATGTGTCGAAGGATTACAGCTTCGTCGAGCAAGATCTGCTCGCCAAGGAACACGAGGCGGATATCTTGCGCCGGCAGATGGCGCGCGATCTCGTGGCGATCGCCATGCGGCGGTTGACGAGCTTGAAATAGCCCGTTGGCTTTCCGGGACCTCGAGCATGCTGTTGGTCAATTCCATCGATCGATTGCCTCTGGAGATGCTTCTGGATCGCTATGGATTGGAATTGACATTGGTCGCGCCGGAGCAAGTCATTCCGGGTTCTTTCTGGGGCGAACGCGAGGCGGGATTGATCGGTTCGAAGATCTACGTGCGACTCGATACGCCCGTGCACTCCGTGTTGCATGAGGGTGCGCATTTCATGTGCATGACCGCTGAGCGGCGCGCCGGACTGGATACGGATGCGGGCGGCGACGACTGGGAAGAAAATGCCGTGTGCTATCTGCAGATTCTACTGGCCGACGTCCTACCGCACGTAGGGCGCGAGCGCATGTGCCGCGACATGGATGAGTGGGGATACAGCTTTCGCCTCGGCAGCGCCGCGACGTGGTTCGCTGAAGATGCCGAGGACGCCCGGCAATGGTTGCTGCAACAGGGGCTCATCGATGACGAGAGCCGCATCACCTATGCGTGCCGCGCGCCGCAATGAAGATGTCGCGCCGTTCTGCATTGACGAGTCTGCTCGGGCTGACGACGGCGGCCTGTTCGAAATTGGAATTCGTCGCGGCCAATGTGCCGGCCTCCTTCGGTTCCCATAAACGCCGAACGGACATTGCTTACGGTACGGATCCCCAGCAGCAACTGGATGTCTACCTGCCCGATGGCGAGGCCGGGCCGCCGCGGCCGTTGGTGGTGTTCTTTTACGGTGGGCGATGGGAGACGGGCGACAAGGCTGAGTACCGATTCGTGGGCGCGGCCTTGGCGGCGCTCGGATATGTCGCGGTGCTGCCCAATTATCGACATTACCCTCGAGTTAAAATGCCGGGGTTCATGGACGATGCGGCACATGGGGCGCTGTGGGCGCTCGAACATGCCGCCGAACTCGGCGCCGATCCGCGGCGCTTTTTCCTCATGGGACATTCTGCCGGCGCCCACATGGCGGCTTTGGTGACCCTGGATAGACGCTATTTTCTAGCCACCGGTGCGCCGGTACCTCACATCACGGGCGTAATCGGCTTATCGGGCCCATACGATTTCCTACCGCTGACCGACCCCGACCTTAAGGACATGTTCGGTCCGGCGGCGCTGTATCCGCAGTCGCAGCCGATCAATTTCGTGCGCGCCGATGCGCCGCCGATGTTGGTGGTGCAGGGGCTGAAAGACGATGCAGTGTGGCCGAAGAACGCCATCAATCTCGCGGCGGCATTGCGGGCCAAAGGTGTGCCGGTAACGCTGAAGCTTTATCCCAAGGTGTCGCACGCCGACACGATCGCGGCGCTCAGCATCCCGGCGCGCGGGCGCGCGCCGACCCTGGCCGACATCGAAGCGTTCGTCAGCCGGCCGCCGTCATCTTGAAAATGCGTCGTGCGCTGTAATTGTCGAACCGCAGGTCCATGCGTCTCCTGCCGTCCGAGCGAGCGCTAGCGGCGCATCGCCGTACCGGCACGATCAGGCGGCGTTGGCGACCGCCGGTGCGGCCATCGCATAACAGCGACCGAAGCGGTTGGCGAGGAAGCGTTGCAGTTTGATGTCTTCCTGTTTGACGAGTCCGGATCGGGGCAGATCGCCGGCGCTCAACATGTCGAGCACGGCGCAGATGCCTCCGGCCGTCGTGATTTGAATGGCGCTGCGCACACGGCCGCCCAAGGGCGCGGCATAGATCTTGTTGGCGTATGTTTCTTGGACGAGCTGACCGCCGCGCAGACCGCTGACCGTGACGAAGACGATGACGACGTCCTGCAGCGTGATCGGAACGGAGTTCTCCAAGATGTCTTTCAGCAAATCGCGCCGATCGCGCAGGCGCAGATCATTCAGCAGCGCCTTCATGATGGCCGCGTGGCCGGGGTAGCGAATGGTACGGTAATTGAGATTGCGTACTTTACCCGCCAGGGTTTCGCACAAGGTGCCGAGACCGCCGGAAGTATTGAATGCTTCGTAGAGGATGCCGTCCAGGGAGAACTCTTCGAGCTCTTCGAGCGGCTGAGTCTCGCGCAGCTGGCCGTTGACTATCGCTTCGCAGGGCTCGCAGTACTCGTTGATGACGCCGTCCGTGCTCCAGGTGAGATTGTAGTTGAGCGCGTTGGACGGGAATTTCGGCAACGCGCCGACGCGCATGCGTACGTCCTGCAGCGTGTCGAACTTAGAGGCTAAGTCGCTGGCGACGATCGTGATGAAACCCGGAGCCAGACCGCACTGGGGGATGAACGCGGTGCGCGCTCCTGCGGCGAGTTGCTTGACCGCACGGGTGCTGGCCACGTCCTCGGTCAAATCCAGATAGTGAGCGCCGGCTGCTTTAGCCGCCTCGGCGATCAGCCGGGTCGCGTGATAGGGGGCCGCGCTCAGTACCGCGAATTTGCCCGCGAGAATTTTCTGCAACGTGTCGCCGTGCGTGATGTCGGCGGCAATCTTGGTGACCGCCAGCGCTGTCTCGAGGCGGTCGAGCTGTTGCTGCGAACGGTCGATTACGGTCACGGCATAATCGCCGGATCCGACGAGCAACTCCGCGATCATCGAACCAATTTTGCCTGCACCGACGATAACGATATTTTTCATGTCAGCCTCCGCAACGGGGACGCCCATTGTCGACCCCCGACCCTTCGAATGGTAGGGGCAATTCGGACGTTTTTAAGGTATAATTCCGTCATTATGAAGGGTCAAACCGACGAATCAACATGGACTCCATCGACGAAAAGCTGTTATCTGCGCTGCGGGAGAATGCGCGCGCGTCTACCGCGCAACTGGCTCGCCTGGTAGGCCGCTCGCGCACCAGCGTTCAAAGCCGGATCGAGCGCCTCGAAAAGCAGGGCGTCATCCTCGGGTACGGCGTTCGCCTGGCGCCCGAACATAGTCTGGGCGCGGTGCGCGCACACGTCATGATCAAGGTGGGACCGAAAGAAGCACGCGCGGTGACGGCGGCGCTGCGTGCCATCGACCACGTGCGCGTGCTGCACTCGGTCAGCGGCGACGTCGACTTGATTGCGGTCGCCATGACGGCGACGGTTGCTGAGATGGATCAGGTCATCGACCGCATCGGCGCGCTCGATGGGGTGGAAAGGACCACGTCGTCGATCATCCTGTCGACGAAGTTTGAACGGTAGTTGCGAGGCCGGTTCGGCGCACCTGGCCGGCAACGAGTTTCGGGACGGTGGCCCCGGCCAGCGCTGCACGCCGGCCGAGCGCTACGCTTGAGCTGCGATGACCGCGATCTCGATCGAGTATTCCGAAGAGGCCAGCTGCGGACTCACGACGGTCGCGCGCGCCGGGGTCGCGCCGGATACCACCCACGCTTCCCACACATGGTTCATTTCCGCAAACGTCGACATGTCGGTAAGCCAAATGGTGGCGCTGAGCAGCCTGCTCTTGTCGGTTTTCGCCTCGGCAAGCAGCGCATCGATTCTCGACAAGATGTCCTTGGCCTGCTCTGTCACGCTCTTGCCGGGCGCGCCTGCCGCAACTTGCCCGGCGAGATACACGGTTTTGTTGTGGATCACGGCCTGGGACATTCGAGGTCCGGTGTGCTTTCGCTCGATCGGCATGAGCTCTCCTGTGGACGGATTAAGATCGGCCGGCAATAAAAAACGGCGTGGGCCTTATGAGGTACCCACGCCGCCGGGATATCGCACCGACGGGGGAGTTGGCTGGCTTGCCGGCGCGAGATTCTCCTAAACCTGTCGCCTTCGCGGGGCCACCGCAAGGCATGACTTATACTGCCAAAAATACTGCGATGTGCAGCGTACTCTTTATACGCGATAATTTAATTTTTTTCGCTTGACAATTTAAAGATGATCGAAATTCACGCGTAAAATGGCCCTAATCGAGCGAATTCGATGAATATGTCAAATCAACAGGGCTTGGGAAATGCTTGAAATGACGGCCGGTCAGAAGCTCATGCAGTTAAAATCTTAAGCGCGGAACCGCTAAACGCTGACGCTGGGAACCGCTACCGGCCGTCGAATCCGCTTGGTGATGAAGTACGCGATGACCGCCACGATCAGCGTGATGCAGCTGAACTTGAAGTCTTGTTGCAGGCCCGGTGTGAAAGCCATGGCGATCAATACGGCGCTCATCCCCGCAATGGCCGCATAGCTCAACCAGGGAAACAGCCACATCGTCACGGCGGGCTTGGGTTCGCCGTTGCGTTCGCGGCGGTTGCGCAAGACGATTTGCGACATCGCGATGGCGATGTAGATGAACACAATCACTGCACCGGATGAACTCACCAGAAAGTCGAAGACGACCTGCGGCGCCTGGGTCGCGGCGATGATCCCCAGAAAGCCCGCCAGCGCGCCCATCAAAACCGAGCCCACCGGCACCCGGCGGGCGTTCAACCTGACCAAGGACTGCGGTGCATCGCCGCGCTCGGCGAGCACGAACAGTACCCTTGAACTTACGTAGAACGCGGAATTCATGCACGACAGTACCGCCGTCAGGATGATGACGGTCATGATGGCTCCCGCCCACGGAATGTGCATGGTGTTCAATGCCAGCGTGAACGGCGACTCGCCCGAACGGACGGTATTCCAGGGGGTGACCGCGACGATCAGGAACAGCGAAATCACGTAGAAAACCAGGATGCGGCCGATCACTTGCGTGCTCATCCTAGCGATCGCGCGGCCGGGCTGTATGGATTCCCCTGCCGCAATGGTCGTGATTTCCGCGCCCATCATGGCAAAGAACACGGTGGGCACTGCGGCGAACACGGCGATCCAGCCGTGGGGCGTGAATCCACCGTAGTCGACCAGATTGCCGAAGGTGGAGCCATGCGGCGCGGTCCACCCAAACGCATACGAGGCCGCGATCGCGATGAACACCAGGATGGCCGCGACCTTGATGGACGAGAACCAAAATTCGAATTCGGCATAGGACCTTGCCGACATCAAATTCACACAGGTCATCACGGTCATCAATCCCATGCCGATGGCCAAGGGCGGCAAGGGTATCCACAGCTTGAGGATCTTGGCGCCCGCGATTGCCTCGACGGGAACCACCAATACCCAGAAATACCAATATAGCCAGCCGACTACGAATCCGGCGCCTTCGCCCAATCCGGCGCGGGCGAACTCCGTGAAAGAACGCACCTTGGGCAGTGCGGTGGTCATCTCTCCCAGCATTCGCATGACCAAGAGAATCAGGAATCCTGTGATGGCATAGCTGATGAAGCTGGCGGGGCCGCCAGCAATGATGGCCGTGCTGCTGCTCACGAAAAGGCCGGCGCCGATGATTCCGCCGATCGAAATCATCGTCAAATGGCGGCCCTTGAGCGAGCGGCTCAGCTCGTTCTTTCCTGGGATCTGTTCGCTCGGTATGGACGCAGTCATCAGCGGCACCTCTGTAATCGGTTGGGCATATTACTCCGCTTCGACGTTGACCTGCGGGTCGCCCGATGTCGGCCGGATCGCTCAGCCGCCGGGCCGAGCTTGATCGATTCAAATAAGACATCATGTTTCGGCTCTCTGGCCATGCAAGTATCCTTTGCCCGGGTTGTCAAGCCCGCAGCCGTGGAGTGGTGTGAATGACGTTTACAGGAAAAGTAGTTCTGGTGACCGGCTCGACCACCGGCATCGGCGAGGCATGCGCACGCGTGTTTGCCCAGTCGGGCGCCGCCGTCATGGTATGCGGGCGCGATGCGGAACGCGGCGGCAGGGTCGTCGCGTCGATAGAAAATGCCGGCGGCAAAGCGCAGTACGCTGCGGCGGATTTGCGCGCCCCGGGCGCTTGCGAGCGCCTCGTCGATGAGACCGTCGCTCGAATGGGCGGCTTGGATATTTTGGTCAATAATGCCGGCATTCTATACACCGCCAATGCACTGGACACGACCAATGAACAGTGGCTGGAGACGATGGCCGTGAATGTCAATGCGTTGTTCTACGCGAGCCGCGCCGCCGTCAGGCACATGCGCATCGCAGGCAAGGGCGCTATCGTCAACATCGCATCGGAATGGGGCATGAACGGCGAACCGAATCACGTTGCCTACTGCGCCAGCAAGGGGGCGGTGCTGCAGATCACGCGCTGCATGGCGCTGGATCATGCACGCGACAACATCCGCGTCAACTCGGTCAGTCCCGGGGAGATCCACACGCAGATGGTCGACGACATCCTGGCGAAGCGCGGCGGCGATCCTGAGGAGAACCTGCGGGCACTGGCTGCCGGTATTCCCATGCGGCGTCTGGCACATCCCACCGAAGTGGCTCGTTGCGTGTGTTTTCTGGCATCCGATCTTGCGAGCTACGTTACCGGCTCCAACCTCACCGTCGATGGCGGAAATGATGCTACCGCCGGGCCTTACCCGTAGCTGCGGATAGCGAGCTTGTGAGCGTCGCCGGCCGGTGCATTGCCGCGCTCGTAAGGCTTCGTGATGATCATGTAAATGCCGCCCAGCAACACGATACCCACGGTGGTCGCAAGCATCCCGTAGCTGGCATACCACGGATCGTTGGGCGTCTGCGGCCGCGGCCACAAGATGTTGACGATGGCGCCGACGCCGTAGCCTAAGGCGATAAAGTTCACCAACCAGCCCCAGCCGCCGAGCGTGAACGGGCCGGCGGGTCGCCAGCCCTTGGCGCGCGCGATCAATGCAGCCAGCACGATCATCTGGAACGAAATATAAATGCCGATGGCCGCGAAACTGATGATCGTGGCGATCGCGTCCTGCAGCCACAGCGCCGAGAGCGCAATCACCGCAGGGATGGTGCCCATCACCACCAACGCGGTCGCCGGAACATGGTGGCGCGGCGACATGCGACTCAAGTACTTGCTGCCGAAAATCATTTGATCGCGAGCGTAGGCAAAAATGAGCCGGCTTGCCGCGGCCTGCAAGCTCAGCAGGCAGGAAATGAACGACACCAACACGACGACGATGACGGCGCGGAAACCGGCTTCACCCATTGCAGCCCGCAACAGCGTTACGATGGGATCGGCGTCCTTGCCCGAGATTACGGCGCCGATATCCGAGATCGACAGGACGAATGCGAGGCAGACCCACGATGCGGCCGCGCCTCCGATGTAGATGGTCATGCGCATGGCTTTGGGGATCATCCGGCTCGCATCCGGCGTTTCCTCCGCCACATCACCGCAGGCTTCGAAGCCGTAGTAGCAGAACATGGCTGCGAGCGAGGAGGCGAGGAAAGCAGGCCAATAATGGCCATGGTGCTGCACGAACGAGGTGTCCACCAGCACGGTAAGCGGCTGATGCCGGGCGAACAGCAGAAGATACCCGCCTACCACGATGGCGCCGACCAGCTCGCAGACGAATCCGAACATGGCGACGCGCGCCAGCAACCGGGTTCCGCTCAAGTTCAAAAAGGTGGTCAGCGCGATGAGGATGAGGGCAATGATGGTGGTTGCCAGCGGCGTGCTGTCGAGGCCGAATAATTGCGCGAGAAAGGGCGCTACACCGGTCGCGACGCCCGCCATGGTGCAGCACAGGGCCCATGCATAGACCCATCCGGCCATCCACGCCCAGCGCTTGCCCATGAGCCGGCGCGCCCAGGGATAAAGCCCCCCGGATATGGGGAACTGCGAAACGATCTCGCCGAAAATCAGACATACCATCAATTGACCCAGGCCGACCAGCAGGTAGGTCCACCACATCGGCGGACCGCCGGCGATGAAGGCACTCGCGAAGATGGTATACACGCCCACCACCGGGGAAAGGTAGGTGAATCCCAACGAGAAGTTTTCCCACTTCGACATGGTCCGGTCGAAGTGGGATACATACCCCAAGGCCTTGAGTTGCTCGGCATCTTGATCGACCGCCTTGATGGAACTGTCGCTCACTCTGTCTCCCTGAAAGCCCTATACCAACAAACAAGATCGCCCGCGCGACGGCATCATCATACAAAGATCGTACAAAGAACGGGGGGGCTTCCGCCGCCCCCCGACATGCGTCCCGAACGCACTCGAAGCATCAGCGTCTAGCGCAATCGAATCAAAACTTCGTTTCGAACGCTATCCCAATCGTGCGCGGCTGATTGGTCGAGACCCGCGTGATCGTCGGCTGCTGCCACGCAAAGACCGTATTGTCGATGGTCAGTCCGGCATGTTTGTTGGTCAAATTGGTGCCGAAAAAGGATGCGGTCCAGGCCTCTTTGCCCACACCCATCCTGAAGTCCATCAAGCCGTACGATCCTAAGGTCTCGCGGTAGTAGGCGGTATCCTCGACCGGGCCGACGTAGGATTCCGCGACCCGGAACGTCAATTTATAGTCCTGGGCCAGCATCGATTCGTAGCTCACGGCCAGGTTACCCGTGTACTTCGGAATGCTGGTGACGCGCGTTCCGGCGTAGATCGGCAGCCCTGGAGTGTTGTTCGGAGCGTTGATGTACGCCTGGGTATACGCACCGGAAAGTTCGGCTGTGATCGCATCGGTCACTTTCGCCGCCATTTCAAGTTCCGGCCCATACGTCTTGGCATCGCCCACGTTGGTATTGTAGGGATAGCCGCAGGAGAGCACGACCAACTGCTGAATGTTGTGCCATTTGACGTAGAAAACGTCCGCATTGACCGTAAAGCGCCGATCGGCGAACCGGGCCTTTTCGCCCATTTCGACGCTCCAGATATCGTCCGGCGCGTAATACGCCGGCTGACTGGTGAGGTAGCTCGGTCCGGTGCCCGGACCGCAGTAATAAAAGGCGCCCTGGCTGAACGGGACCAGCGGGATGGGTAGATTCACGCCGCCGGGACGGGAACCCTTGGAGATCGTGCTGTAGAGCGTAAGATCGGAGGAGGGCTCATACGACAGATTCACCTTCGGCAACAGGCTGGTATTGCTTCCGGATGCGCTGTCGATCGTGGGTGTGGCATCTCCCGATGCCGTGCCGAGGCCGGCCTGATTGGCGTGGTTGCCGATGTCGAATTTGTAGAACCGCAAGCCCGTCGTGAGCTTGAGGGTGGGCGTCAGCTTGTAGCTCGCCTCGCCGAAGATCGCCTTCTGCGAGAGGATGTTCGGATTGTTGTCGTTGAACATGATGCCCGCGGGATTCGGGCCCGTCACGGGTGGCGCGTAGAAGAACTGCGAGCTCGCCGGGCACGTACCGCCAACCGCGCCGCCCACCGGGGGCAGCGGGCAGACCGGCGTCGTTACGAACCCAACCGTCTGATTCTTCGTGACGTAGCCCGAGTGCAGGTTCGAATAATACAGGCCGCCCACCCACTGCAAGTCCCCTTCACCCCGCGACGTGAGCCGCAGTTCCTGGGCGATTTGCCACGTCCGATCGTTCTCCGAGTAGATGTTGGGGACAAATGCCGTGTAGTTGAAGATGTTCTGCAGGGCCTCCGTCGAATCCGTGGATTGGTATACATCGCGCTGCCAATACGACGATGCGGAGGTGAGGTTCGCGAACGACATGTCATAACTGACCTTCAGGCTCCACATATGGAAGGAATCGTAGTAAGGCTCCTTGATGTCGTAAGGTTGATAGATCGCTTCGTTGTTGGGCGGGGCCTGAAAATTGGCGTATCCGTCGGCATCGATGCGCTGATACATGAAGTTACCGGTGATGGACAAATTATCCGCCGGTTGGACCAACAAGGCTGCCCGCGACGAAATGAATCGCTCCAGATTGGAGTTCGAAATGTCATGAGCGACCGGCGCGTCCTGAACGTCGCCGCGGGTACAGTAGTAAACCCCGCAATTGCCGAAATTCGTCGGAAACGGAAACTGCCCGGGTGCGATGACGTAGCGATGGATCCAGCCGCTGATGTACTTATCCGTCGTGACGAAGCGCAGCGACGCGATGTCGCCGAGCGGAATATTCAGCATCAAACTGCCGCGGCCGTTGGTGCTGGCACCGGTGGTTTGCGAGGCGTCGACCTCAGCGGCACCTTCCAAGGTGTTGAGCTTGGGCGGATTGGTGACCAGCTTGATGGTGCCGCCCATGGATCCCGCGCCGTATAGAGTGCCCTGCGGCCCACGCAGTACCTCCGTGCGATTGAGATCGAACAGGTCGGCGTCGATGACCGTGCGGCCGTTGAGCGCCACTGCGGACGCCGACAGGGGCGTCTCATCGAGATAGAAGCCCACCGTGGCCACGGAGCCGCCAGAGGACGCCAAGCCGCGCATCTCGTACTCGGTCTGGCCCGGACCCGCCGTGCGCAGCGAGATACCGGGGATGGCGCCGACGAGGTCCTGGATCGATGTGATATTTTGCTCGGACAGATCGCCCGCGCTCAGGGCCGTCATCGCGATCGGCGTCGCCTGGACCGTCGACTCGCGCTTTTCCGCCGTAACGACGATTTCCTCCAAGCCGGCGTTTTCGGCGCCCGGGTTTGCTGGGGGCGACGCCGCGAGTGCCGAATGGGACAGAGCTGCGCAGACCAGCACCGCCGCCAGGATCGAAGCAGCAATTCGCGAAGCGCTGCCGTCTGCTTGACACAACATTTTTTTCATCAACGGTTCTCCCTAAGTAGACAAACTAGATGGCGCGCGTGCAATGTGTCATCTAGGCAACAATTCGATGCGCGGCTCGTTTGCAATATCCCGCTCGCGTTTTGATTGCGATCTCTTGTGATCGGCAGTTCCAATTCGTAACATAGCGTTTACTCACACGCAAGTTTATTGCGCAACAGGCACGAAAAATTCAACTCGCGCGATGCCCCTGATGGCTGACCCATGTTGCCGAATTCGCACAATTGCAGGGCGGGCGTCGCGATTCGTGCCCCGGATTTGAGCGTGCCGCTTGCCTCACGGCGTGTGGTGCTCGCCGCCGTATTCTCCAGCAGCCTGGGTGTCGGCCTGATCTTCGGCTTTCAGCCACCCTTGATCGCGCTGGTGCTGAGCCGAGGCGGCTCTTCGAATTTCGCCATCGGCGCCGTGACGGCCGCGAGTCTGATCGCGGTCATCTTGCTCGGGCCTTTGTATCCGCGCGTGCTGGCGCGCCTGGGACTGAAGCGCTCCGTGGTGGCTGGAGTGACCGTCGGCGCCCTGATCCTCATGATCATGCCGGCGTGGCCCGGCGTCGGGAGCTGGCTGTTCCTCAGATGCTTGACCGGTTGTGCCCTGGGCTTGAGCTGGATCGCGAGCGAGGTGTGGATGAACAACGTCAGCGGCGCCGATGCCCGCGGCACCGTCATGGGAATCTACGGCACGGTGTTTTCGATCGGCACCATGGCGGGTCCCGCGCTGTTGGAGTTCACGGGAACGCGCGGCTGGCAACCGTTCGCGATCGGTGCAGTGGTCTTGCTGCTGACGCTGTTGCCGCTGGTCGTGCTGCGCCGGGTCACGAGCGAGCCACAGGCATTCACGCCGATGCGCGAACTCGGCGGCGCCATCCGGGGGGCGCCGGTCATCATGCTGGCGGCATTGGTCGCCGGCTTGGTCGAATCGGCCGAACTGACGCTTTTGCCCCTGTTCGGCATCCATGCCGGGTTCCACGACCGTGAAGCCTTGCTCCTGGTGACCGTGTTCATGGCGGGCAATGTCGTGTTGCAGGCGCCCATAGGCCTGCTCGCGGATCGGTTCGGGCGCCGCGCCATGCTGGGCGTCTGTGCCGCTTTGAGCGGCGTGGGACCGCTGCTCCTACATCCGTGGATTTCAACTCCCGCCCTGCTGTGGCCGCTGCTGTTCATTTGGGGCGGCACGCTGTACGCGTTCTACAGCCAAGGTATCGCCTTGCTCGGAGGAACATTCGCGGCGTCCGAATTGCCGACGGCGAATACCGTGTTCGTGATGGTTTACTGCTTGGGAGGCGTCATCGGGCCCAGCGTCGGCGGCATGGCCATGGATGCCTGGCCGCGCCACGGCTTGCAGGGTCTGCTCAGCGGAGCGGCGTTCTTACTGTTGACCGGCCTGGCGCTGGGGGCAATACGGCGCACCACCGAACCTTGAGCGGGGATGTACAATCCGCCGGGGAGTTACTTTCATGAGGAGGGATAGGAGTATGGATAGAATGAAGACGATCATCGCGATGGCATTTACGGTGTCGCTGCTGGCATCCGGGCTGAGCGTCGCTGCCGCCCCGGAACTGCATGTCAAGAAATCGGTGACCATTGCAGCGCCTGCGGACACGGTCTGGGATGCGGTAAAGAATTTCAACGAACTGAATACCTGGCATCCTGCGGTCGCCAGCGACGAGATCGTCAGCGGCACCAACAATACGCCGGGCGCGGTGCGTCTGCTCACGTTGAAGGGCGGCGGAACGATCAAGGAAAAGCTGCTCCAGTTCGACGCGAGCGGCCACCGATTCCGCTACTCCATTGTCGAAGGCGTGCTCCCGGTATCGCATTACACGTCGAGCTTGGTCGTCACTTCCCTTGCCGGCAACAAGACGTTGGTCACCTGGTCCGGGCGTTTCAAGCGCAAGAACGTCGGCGATAATCCCGCGGATAACGAGAACGACAAGGCGGCTACCGACGCGATCACCGGTGTGTATCAGTCGGGTTTGGACAACCTCAAGAAGATCGTTGCAGCCAAGTAGGCGGCAGACCCGGGAGACAGGCTCCTAGTGCGCGGAGGGGAGACCTCCGCCGCACCCACGCGGCCATCGTGGTTCAGCGCCTTGATGCGTCTGTGGTGTTTGAGAAAGATCGATGCCGAGCCGCGCGGCAATCCAGCCGCTGCGATCGCAGTGCTCAGCATCGCGTGGCTTGCGGCGTGGGTGATCATCGACCGGTGGCAGCGGCAACCGAACCCGGAGTTCTCGCTCGACGGCATTCCCGTGCTGGCCTGGTACGCGCTCGCGGTCCTGGGTCTGGCGGGATTGTTGAGTTGGAGAGCGACGCCCCGGCCGGCCGTCGGCGCAACGCTCGTCCTGGCGCTCGGTCTGATGCCGGTGCCGTTGCTGTTGATGTCCGTCGGAATCTACACGCTGGAAACGGAGCGGTTTTGGTGGGTCAGCGCCGGCGCTGCGGCTTACGGCCTGATTTTTCTCGACCGCGGATTGCGCGCGCTCACCGGACGATCGCAACGCCTTGCCGCGCTCGCCGGCGTCATCTTCATCGCCTTGTTCATCTATGCAAGCGATGCGGTGAACGCGATACCCGACGTCTGGAATCCGCGGGATGCGAACTCCTTCGTGTCCGAAGGGGAACTCGCCGAACGTGAAACGGCGCTATTCGAACAGGCGGATCGAATCGATGAGGCGCTCGAGTCGGTCCAGCGTGATCCTGCCGCGAACTCCGAAGCGTTTTTCTTGGGCTTTGCCGGCGTCGGCGATGAGAAAGTGTTTGCACAGGAAATCGGCCTGGCTTCCCGCGTGGTGGGACAGCGGTTCGGCATCGGCGCCAGGCATCTGTCGTTGATCAATGACGAACGGGATCTTACGCGCGTTCCGCTCGCGAGCGTGTCCGGGCTGAGGTACGCGCTGCAGGGCCTTGCCGCGCGGATGGACCTGGACAAGGACGTGCTGTTCCTGTCGATTTCCTCGCACGGCTCGGAAGGCCCTGCCATTGCGGTGTCCAATTCGCAATTTCCGCTGCAGACTCTCTCGGGTGATGATCTCGTGGACGCTCTGCACGACTCGGGCATCCAATGGCGGGTAATCATCATTTCCGCGTGCTATGCCGGCGGATTCATCGACGCCCTGCGCGATCCCAAAACCATCATCATCGCCGCCGCGGCTGCGGACCGTGCCTCGTTCGGCTGTTCGAGCGACAGCGATTTGACGTACTTCGGCGAGGCCTTCTACCGCGATGCGCTGCCGGCCGCGCGCTCGCTTCGCGACGCCTTCGAGACGGCGAAGAAGGCGATTGCCGCGCGCGAGCGCAGCGAATACGCCACCCCGTCCGACCCGCAGGCTTATTTCGGGTCCGCCATCGAGGCCAAACTCATCGCGATGGCTGCAGCAAATCGCTGATGTCACCCCACCGCAGTGCGCTTCTTCTTCTCGACGTCGTCGAAGGGCAGCGTATGAGCGGTCGCCGGTCCTTTGACATTCTTGCCGCGAACTTCCAAACGCGTGCCGTGTACCGCGACCGGGACGTCGAGGCGTGCGATAGCCATGGACTTACCGGTCAGCGTGGAGACCATGGCGCAGGTGATGACGCCGACTTTCTTGTCGCCGGAATACACCGCGTCACCCATGTCGGCCGCAGATTTGCCGTCGACGGCCAAACCGAAAATCTTGAACCGCTCCTTGCCCTTGAGGCGCATATGCGCATCGGCGCCGCGGAAATCGTTCTTGCCGGGGCTCACCGTGAAATCGAGCCCCAACTCCCACAGGCTGTCGCCCGGAGGATCGTGCTCGAAGGGATACATCTGGGACATATCGTAGGGATAGAACAACAGCGAGCTTTCCACCCGCAAGTAATCGAGCGTCGTGAAGCACGCCGGGACGATCCCCACGGATTTCCCTTCGCTCAAGATGGTGTCCCAGATCAGTCCCGCGTCCTCGCCCTTGCAGAAGATTTCATAGCCCCGCTCGCCGGTGTATCCCGTGCGCGAAATCAACACCGGGCGGCCGAAGAGCGTCGTGGGTAGATGATGAAAGTACTTGAGGTCACGGATGCCGGGGACATATTTGGCCAGGAAGTCCACGGCGATCGGCCCCTGTAGCGACAAATCGTGCAGGTCGTCATCGACGATGACCGCGGTGTTGCGGCCGATCACATAGCTGGTGAGGGTTTCGTGCCCGGCGCCGCTGCCATGGACGACCATCCATGAGTTGGGGCCCGTGCGATACAAGATGCAATCCTCGATGAAATGCCCGGCGTCGTTCAGCATGCATGCATAGGCCGATTTGCCGGGATAGATCTTGGTGACGTCGCGCGAAGTGGCGTAGTTGAGCACAGCGCTGGCATGCGGACCGACGAGATGAAGCTTCTTGAGCCCTGACACATCCATCAACCCCGCCTTGGTGCGGATGGCAACGTGGTCCTGCGCCACGTCCTTGGCATAGGTCCACGCAGTGCCCATGCCGTTCCAGTCCTCGAGCTTCGATCCGAGCGCTCTGTGCCGATCCGCCAAAACCGAGGTGCGCCAACTGAGTGCCATTGTGTTCTCCTGAAGTATTATTCCGGCGCGTTGCCGGGTGTCGTGGGGCTGCCGTCATCGAAAGGAGCCAACCATTCGACCACGGCATCGCGGTAGCGGGTCAATCCCTTATAGTCGACCAGCGCCGGATGGAGGTTCTTGAGCACGCGGTGCGTACGCCGCGCCCATTTCGGCACCGTCGCGAGTTCGCGCATGCTGATGAGGTAACAGCGAATGCCGAACAAGATGGCGTTGCTGCGCGGCAAGCGCCATAGTCCCTGCAGTTCCACGCGCAGATGGGCCAGATTGCCGGCATTCTGTGCGGTCACGGTGGCGCGGTCTGGACCCCAGTGGGGATAGTTTTCCGGCGACGTATCCAAGCGCGGGTGGACGGTCATGGTCCAATTGAGCCGTCTTACCGGCTGTCCCAGCCGCAGGTTCAAGAGATATTTCAGCGCGCGATCGAACACGCCCATCTCGTGCGCCAGCGGCACCGGTCCGTGCCACTCCTTGAACGTCATGCCAACGTCGAAATCCAACGACCAATCCGCCTGCGTGGTCACCATGCCGGCCTCGGCCCACAGATCGCCCTCGCGCTGATCCATCACGACGAAATCGCCTTGCGCCTGTCGCCCGATGTAATCGAGCGGCTGGCGCGGCAAGGTATCCAAGCCGCCAAAGATGAATCGCTGATCGAGTCCTAACGGCCGGTTGATCCAGTGCCAGCGATTGCCCTGCTTGGTCAGGGAAAAATGCTGCGGGTAGTCGCGCGCAAGCGAGTCCATGATGAGTTCGATACAGTCCCACTGGGCACTTTGCATGTGCGGCAGTGCCTGGAAGCGCAGCGGCTCGGCAGCCAGCACCAATTCGCGCTCGCGGCATTCCGCGACGTAGTGTTCATCGACGTCAAAGGCGAATTCCGTCACCGAGCCTGATGGTCCAGGCACGTGAGGTTCGATATTCACCGAATACATGTATTCGTCGTCGGGAAACGGTAGGGGGAAGCGGCGAATGGCCTGCGGGCTGTTGCGATAGGTGAAATCGTTTCTGAACGTTTCGTCCGGTTTGAATGCGGCCATGGTTACGCCCTCTAGGCGGACTGTCTACGGGGTCGAAGCGACCCCGAGAATGGGGCGGCGCGCAGCGCGCCGGATGGGATTCTGATGATCGGCGTATTCAACATGCGTGTTCCTACAGGTCGAGCACGAGGGTCTTGCAGCGTGCCCGCGACACGCAGGGCATGATGGTCTTGGCCCCGGCCCGGTCCGCGTCCGACAAGAAATGATCGTTGTGCAGCAGCTCTCCGTCCAATTCGAGCACGCGGGTCTGGCAGAATCCGCAGACGCCGCCCCGGCATAGATACGGCACTTCGACGCCCGCGGCCTCGATACTCTCCAGCAGGCTCTGATCCGGCGGGACATGCACAGTCAGATTGGTGCGCGCCAGGAAAACCTCGAAGGCATCGCCCACAGGCGGCGCCGAGAATTGCTCCCAGTGAATGTGACTGTCGGGCCACCCGCAGCTTTTCGCGGTCGTGGTCACTCGGTTGATGAGGCCGGCGGGTCCGCAGACATACACGTGGGTGCCGAGCGGTTGATTCGACAACAGACCGTCAAAATCGATGGCTTGGCTTTCGCTATCGTAGTACATGCGCACTTTGTCGCCTTCGCGCGATCGGAGGGAATCCAAGAAAGCGGCGTGTTCCGGCGACCGCACCGAGTAGTGCAGCTCGTACGGCACCTGGCCGTCGTGCAGGTCTTCGAGCTGCGCAAGAAACGGCGTGATGCCGATGCCGCCGGCGATCAGCACATGTTTGCGCGCGATCTTATCGAGCGGGAAGAGATTGACCGGGTGCGCGATTTCCAAGCGGCTGCCGACTTTCACCTGATCGTGCATGAAATGCGATCCGCCACGGGACTCTTCCATGCGGCGCACGCCGATTTCATAGGCGTCGAGCTGATGAGGCGAACTGAGCAGCGAGTAGGGATTTCGATGTATGCGCGCGGCGCCGCGCATCACGACGATGATGTGCGAACCGCCCGAGAACGCCGGCAGAGCGGCGCCGCCTAAGGCCGCCAGCTTGAAATGCTTGATGAGCGGAGTGACCTGCTCGATGGCCGTGACCTCGACGGCCAGAGTCTGTGCCTCGTTCACAGGTATACCTCTTTGATTGGCGGCAGTTCGCCCGGGACTTCGGCGTCGGCCATGACGCCCATGTAGGCCGCGAGCCGGCGCGAGTAGTGATCCCGGACCAGCAGCCAGCGTTCGCAGCCGGTGCAACGGACGATATTGGTGCGCACGTCTTCCGTGGCGGTGCGGCAATGCACGCAGTAGACGCGCCGCGCCAAGCTGCCCATTTCTTCGGCCCGAATCTCGTCCTTGTTGAGATCGAATTCCAACGCGATTTTCATCGCAAGACCGATGAAGCTTTCGGGGCCTGCAACGTACAGCCGAGTACCCATCAACGACTCATCCAGCACTCCCCTGAACGCGCCGAGCAGAGCAGGGGTGTCATCGAACAGGCTAAGCCCGAGCAACGCCAGTAGCTTGAAGGGAGCGGCGGCTTGCGCAGTTACGGGGACCATCAGCACCCGAGTATTCCCGAGCGCTTGCGGCGCCGACCTCTGAAGCTCGCCGAGCACACGCAGCACGGCGGCGGCACCGGGTCCGGACGCCAGCATGAGATGGTAGCGGCCGCCGATATCGGCACGCAAAGGGGCATAGACCGGCTTGCTCTTGATTCCCGTGACCAGCATTAGGAGCCTCCTAGTACACCGCGAGCTTGTGCGTGATGGCGACCACGGCGACCCCGAGCGCCAGCACCACGTAAGGCCAAATGCCGGCACGCTTGACGATCTGCTCGCCGTCGACCATGTCCAAATCCTCGGCCATCTGCCGCGGAAATGAACCTTTATCCTGCACGTAGTGGCGAAAGATGAAGACCGGCACGATGAGGGCGGCGAACACGAGCCCGGTGGTCAGCGTGCCCGAACCGTAGACATCGGCGCCGAATCCCATGAATGCGAGGTTGACGAACGAGAGGACCGCCCCGGCGGCCAGTATCCACGTGGGCGCTCGCCAAGGCCGTTCCTGACGCGGCCGATCGCAGCGGTGAATCCAACCGGCGTTCAAGTTCAAAAAATTGAAGATGAGGTAGCCGATGTTGGCGGCGCCGATGATGAACACGGAGTCGGACAACAACAGCAGCATGAGATTGAACACCAAATTGGTCAGCATGGCGTTGGTCGGCGCCCCGTGCGCATTTACCTTTGCGAGGTACCGGGGCAGCCAACCGTCCACCGACGCTTGATACAGGGTGCGGGAAGATCCGGCCATCGATGTCATCAGCGACAGCACCAGGGCAAGGATAAGCATCACGACCACTACCACGCCGCCGATCTGTCCGGCGTGCACCATTCTGGCCATGACGGCCGCGACCCCCATGCCGCTGTAAATATCGGGCGCCAGCATGCCGCCGTAGACCGCCGGCGTGGTAATGCGGCCGGCCGCATCGACGACGGCCGGCTGGATCATGGTGCCCAATCCCAAGAACCCTTGGAACGCAAACGGCACGAGCGTGTACACGACCACGCAGAGCAGGCCGGAGTAGAAAATGGCCTTGAACGTGTCGGTCTTCGGATTCTTGAATTCGCCGGTGTAGCAAACGGCGGTTTCGAACCCGTAGGTCGACCAGGCGGCCAGGAACATTCCGGCCGCGAACACCGTGATGCCCGCCATGTTCCAGGTGCCATCGGCGACGCGGCCGGCCGCATCATGGGCGAGCGGCACCAGCGGGAAAAAATTCGCCTTGACGATGTCGCCGGTGAATAATGGCACGACACCGATCAGAATCAGCGGAATCATCGCCGAAACGCCGAGGATCTTGGTGGTGTTTGCCGAGCGCAATATGCCGCCGTCCTGAATCGCCTTGACCGCCAACAGAATGACGGCGCCCAAGATGAACACGGAATTGATGCGCAAGCTCAATCCCGTTTTGATCGAGCCCAAATCCAGCAAGGTCAGCTGCCACGTGTTGACCACGGAATCCGGGGCGAAAATGCCGTTCAAAATATACCCTGCCGCGAGGGCAGAGCCCGTGGCCTGCACGGGCGACCAGGCAAACCAGTTGCACCACACGGACACGGGCGCAATCAACTTGCCATAGCGTACCCAGCCGATGGCGCCATAGATGGATGTGCCGCCGGCCTTGTCTGGAAAAAGGCCGGCGATCTCCGCATACGTGAACGATTGAATGAATCCCATGGCTATGGACAGCGTCCAAATGACCCAGGAGAGCTTGCCGACGGTTGCCGCGACCGCGCCGATGGAGAAGAGGACCAGCGGCGGCACGCCGCTCGCCACCCAGAACGCGCCGGTCCAGTCGATGCCCCGTTCCAGCCCCGCAGCTTTTGTCGGGACGACCGCGGTATCTTGAGCAGTTGCATTCATGGCAATGCGCTTCGCGCAGGATTTAACGGGGCCGCCCCTACGGGACGAACGGCCCCGACCGAAAAAGCACTAAAATAAACGACGGAGTTCATTGGCGACTTCAAAAATATCTCCCACGATCCCATACTTTGCCACGCCGAAAATCGACGCGTTGGCGTCGGAGTTCACGGCAACGATGGTGCTGACATGCTTCATGCCGGCGAGATGCTGGATGGCGCCGGACACTCCCATGGCGATGTAGAGTTTACAGGCGCTCGCCGTCTTTCCGGATTGCCCGACTTGCCGGCTCTTCGGCAGCCATCCCGCATCGGCGATCGGCCGGGAACAGCCGAGCGTTGCGCCGATGGCGTCCGCCAACTCGCGAAATTGGCCCACTTTGGCCTCTTCGCCGATGCCGCGACCGATGGTCAGGATGAATTCCGCACCCGTCATATCCACGTCGTCGCCCGCGGGCAGTTCGATGAACTCGCGTGCCTGGGAGCGGCTGGCGGTCGCCGGCGCTTCGAACGCGGTGATGCGCGGCGCTGCCGTTTGCTCTGGCGCCTTGAACGCATTGCCGCGAACGGCCAACAGCACCGTGCTGCGGCCGGGGAAATCAACCTCTACAGCTACTTTTTGACCATAGCCGCCGCGCGTGGCCACCAACTCGCCGTCGATCCGTTGGGCTCGAAACACATCGGTCGCGAATCCTAGGCCAAGCTTGGCGGCCAGGGCGGCCGCATAGCCGAAGGAGTCGACGCTGTGCGGGATCAACACCACGCTGGGCTTGCGCTGCGCAATCAAAGCGGCCACGGCGCCTTCGACGGTCTCGGGGTCGAATTCAACGGCGGCCACCTTGATGGCGACGATTTCATCGACACCGGCGAGGCTCAAGGATGGAATGAAGGCATCCGGTGCGGCGCCGATGATGGCGATGCTGACCGGATCGCCCTCACGCCGCACGCCTTGCGCGGCCGTGATGAGTTCGACGGATTGGGGACGTAGTTCGCCGCGCCGCTGCTCTGCAACGATCAACACGCCGCTCATGCCGAGTCTCCTTTGAATTCGCGAATGATCGCAGCCAGCCGTTCGGCCTGGGCCGCCGCATCGCCCTCGATGAGTTCGGCGCGGCCCTTGTCAGGCATGTACATCCGACGCACGCGCGACGCGGAGCCGGCTTCGCCTACGTCGGCGGCGCTCAAGGAAAGGTCCGTCAATGACAAGACCTCGATCGGCTTGGCCGCCGCCTGCTTGATGCTACGCAACGAGGCGTAGCGCGGCGTATTGATGCCCAGTTGTATGGTGAGCACGGCGGGACATTGAATCTCCACCTCATGCAACAAGCCGCCTTCTAGTTCGCGGCGAAATACCGCGGTCTTGGCGCCGGGCGCGTAGTTCAGTGCGCTTACGACGGCGGCGTGGGGCCAATCGAGAAACGCCGCGGTGGCGATGCCGGTCGAGGCGAACGATTGATCCGAGGACTGCACGCCGGCGAACACCATGCCGGGCGCCTCATGCTTCGCCACGGCTGCGAGCACCCGGGCGATGGCGATCGGATCGGAACCCTCGATGGCATCGTCCCAGACGCGAACCGCCCGGTCCGCGCCCTTCGCCAGGCACTTGCGCAACACTTCATCGACGTCATCGGGACCTACCGACACGGCCACGACGTCGACGGGCGTGGATGACGCCTCCTTGATCTTGACTGCTTCTTCCAGCGAGAAATCGTCCCATTCGTTGAGATCGCGGATGAAGAAATCAGGGTCAACGTCCCGGCCATCGTCGCGGAACTCAAAATCCTCATCGAGCGCCGCCACTTGTTTGACGGCCACCAGAATTTTCATGCGGGTACTTCCTCGGGGCGATGCACGGGTATTGCTTCGCGAATGAGTTCGATCAATTCTTTGACCACGAATTTACCCTCGTTGCCGGTGGTCTTCAGCGCATCCTCGAACATGGTCAGATCCTTGGGGCAGCTCACGACATAGACGTCCAGATCGGGAATGGCGGCCGCTTCCTTGATGCGATTCTGCGCGGGCTTTTCCGATCCGATCGGATCCGGAATCCAGATCCTGCCGCCGCCGGCGCCGCAGCAGAATGAATTTGCGCGGCTTCGGCCCATTTCGACGAGTTCGCACCCCAGCAATTTGAGCACGTCGCGCGGGGCTTCGTAGCCCTTGTTGAACCTTCCTAAGTGGCAGGGATCATGGAAGGTTGTGCGGTAGGTCAAGGGCGAGGTCACGCGCAGCTTGCCGTCGGCGAACAGCTGCTTCACGAAGCTCGTGTAGTGCTGGATCTCGTACCTGCCGCCGAAGTCGGGGTATTCGTTACGGATGGTATTGTAAGAATGCGGGTCCGTCGTCACGACGGTCTTGAACGACGCGCCGGCCATGGCAGCCACATTGGCATTGGCCAGCAATTCGTAGAGACCTTCTTCGCCCACGCGCCGCACGTCGTTGCCGGCGTTCGATTCGGATTCGAACAGAATTCCAAAGTCGACGCCGGCTTCATGCAGCAGAGTGGCAAAGGTCCGCGTCACCTTTTGATTGCGCGGATCGAACGACGCGTAATCGCCCACGAACCACAGGACGTCCACGGGCTCCTTGCGCGCGTCCTTGACGGGAAATGGCAGCCCCTTGGTCCACGCGGCGCGCTTGCGCTTGGATTCGCCGAAGGAATTGCCCGTCTTGTGAATGGTCTGCAGCGTCTTCGTCAGCAACGGGTCCATGGCGCCGTCCTCGACCAGCTTGCGACGCATTTGCACGATGACAGGCACATGCTCGACCGCGACCGGACAGATCTCCACGCAGGCCATGCAGGTGCGGCAGGACCAGAGGGTCTCCTGCGCCACTTGGCCCGGCGCCTTGCCGTGCACGTCGAGTTCCGCCGCCTCCGGGATGGCGCCCGACTCCAATGTGGCCTTCGCAAAGTCACGGAGGCTCAAAATGACGTCGCGCGGCGATAAGGGCGCGCCCACCGCCCGGGCCGGACACGCTTCGTGGCAGCGGCCGCACTTGGTGCAGGCATCCAAGTTGAGCAATTGCTTCCAATTGAAATCCGTGATCTTCGCAACGCCTGCTTGAGCTTGCGATTCCGGTATGCGCGGCAGCCGTTGCGCGGCTTGCGGGTCGCGCACCATGAGCGAGGCTGCGGACGTGAAGATATGTTTGACCTTGGTGAACGGAATCAGCGCTATGAACGCCAGTGCAAGCAGGCCGTGGAACCACCACAGCCCATGACGCAGCAGCGCGCCGCCGTGTTCCGCCATGCCCAGCGCGCGACAGGCTTGCGCGATCAGTGCGCCGACGGGCGACCACCACCGGGTATCCCATACGTCCGGGCGCGCCTGCAGCCACACCAGCCGAGCGGCTTCGAGAAGATATCCGGTGCAGCCGATCACGAGCAGAATCCAAAGGAACGCCCAGTCCTCGCGCCGATACTGCGGCCTATCGAAATCAGGATCCCCGGGCGCACGGTCGGGCCGGGCATAGTCGAGCTTGGGTAAGCGCAGCCACCGGCGCCGATACATCATGTACACGAGGCCGCCGACCAGGGCGACGCCGGCCACGTCCAGCACCAGGGAGAACACCAGATAGAACTTACCTTGCCAGAAGCGAATACCGAACAGCGGCTCGAGAATGTCGTACTGCAACGTGATGGTCGAGGTGCCGATGAACAGCAACGCGAAGCCGTAAAAGATCAGGCGGTGCGCCGCGCCGGCCGCCGGGTCGCGACGCGCGATGGTGCTGTGACTGAGCACCTTGCCGATCATGTCGCCGAGCCGTGCCCGGAAGCTGCCGTCGAGCTTGAGGGCCGCACCGCGCCGGTACTTGCGGATCTGCACATAGACGCCGTAGCCGAAGACCGCGATCGCCGCGTACCCGAGCAGATAAAAAAGCCGCACTTCGGCTGCTGAAAACGCCTCGAATAAAATTCGAGTAACAGCGTCGGTGCGGCTCACGGTCAGGTCTTGTACTCAAGTTCGAAGCTGCCGCCCGGCATATGCGCGGCGCCCCACGCGGCGCTTTCACGCTTGTACGGCAGCGGCAACTGCGCATTGGCTTCTTCGATCTCGCGCGCCAAACGTTGGCCCGAGAAAGTTGCGTCCGCGATCAAGCGGGGCGCTTCGGCATCGCCGATCAGGTAAACGCTCTTGACTCCGTTCGTCTGCCATTCGCCTTGCCGTTCCTTGATGCCGCGATACAGGCTGTCGTTCGAATGGCGGCCGGTGACCAACACCAACGAATCGAATTCCACCCATCGATGGCTCTTGTTCGGTTCGCGAGGCAAATGACCTGCGCCCCGGTAGGTGCGCTTCGAACCGTCGCCCCAGATGTCATACACCTCGAGTCGGCCTTTCTCGATCTTCGAGCTGAACGCGTTGTGAATTTCCTTGATGTGCAGCTCATGCATGCGGCGCATCATGTTCGGATATTCGAGCGTGAAGTGCATATAGTTGGCGAGGTGCACGCCGGTGACCACAGTCACGTCGTGACCCGCGAGCTGAAGCTTTTCCGCAAGGCTCGGCGCCATGAAATAAGTGTCGGCGTTCAGGATCACCACGCGCTTGCCAATGGGCTTCTTGCCTTCGATTACCTGTTCCGGCGTCAGTTGATCGGGCTGCGATGCATCCGCACCCGGGATCGGATCATGGGTCAGGCAATTCGTGCCGTCCGTGTTCCAGGACGATCCGGTGGCGATCACGATCTTCTCGGCGCCGTAGGTGAGCGCCAAGTCGGCCGTCATCGGCTTCTGCCCGAGGGCCACCTGGCTTTGTTTGTTCTTCTTTGCGAGTTTGTTGATCTGTAGCTCGCGGTAGTCGCGGTGATAGCCCCACTCACCCAGACCGGGCAGCGTCGCGACCGAGTTCACGTGACCGCCGATCTTGGCGGCGGTGTCGTATAAATGGACCGTGTAGCCGCGCTCCATCAGCACGCGGGCGCACTCGGCGCCCGAAGGTCCGGCCCCGACCACCAACACCGAATCATCGGAACCGCGCTTCGGGAATTTTTCCGGATGCCAGCCGCGGCGGTATTCCTCGCCGGCCGTGGCGTTCTGGGTGCAAATCATCGGCGGGCCGCCGATTTCCCAGCGCGAGATGCATACGTTGCAGCCGATGCACACGCGGATGTCATCGTACCGGCCTTCTTCGATCTTCTTCGGCAGCCAAGGATCGGAAATGGACGGGCGCGCGGCGCCGATGATGTCGGCGATCCCCTTGGTGACGATTTCCGTCATTTTCTCCGGGTCGGTGAAGCGACCCACCCCAAGCACGGGATTCTTGGCCACTTGTTTGACGAAATGCGTCCACGGTACCTGGTGACCCTGGACGTAGAAGCGCGACGGACCGGCATCTTCGCCCCATTCAGCGATGTCGCCGACGTCGACGTCCCATAGGTCGACCAGCGGGTCGGCCATCGAAATGAACTTCATGCCGTCCCGTTCCACTTCGATGCCCGTGTCGCCGTACAGCGTGTCGACGGCGAAGCGGGTCGCAATGGCGCAATCGTGACCCACGGCGCGCCGCACTTTTTCCAAGGTTTCGAGCCAGAAACGCGCGCGGTTTTCCAGCGACCCACCATATTTGTCCTTGCGCTTGTTGTAGTAAGGCGAGAGAAATTGCAGAGGCAGATACGAATGAGCGCCGTACACGTAGATGATGTCGAAGCCGGCTTCACGCGAACGCAATGCCGCATCTACGTAGTACTGCTGCACCGTAGCGATGTCGTCGAAGTCCATTTCCTTGCAGTACGTCAGCGTTTCGAATTCGGACGCGTACTGACTGGGCCCGCGCGGCGTGGCGCGCGATTCCATGCACGGGGCGTGCGAGCCGCCATACCATAATTCGACGCCGGCCAGGGCGCCGAATTTATGAATATGATCGGTCATGGCGCGCAAATTGCGCACGTCCCCTGCGTCCCAGATTCTCGCCGATAAGCGATGCGTGTCATCGGATTCCGGATGGATCGAACAGTATTCGGTGTTGATGCCCGCCCAGCCGCCTTCGGCCTTCAACGAGCGGTGGGCCGCCTGAAAGCCGGGCTTGTCCGAACCAGCGCCGATGCAATGCGGCACCTGATAGAACCGGTTGCGCAGAGTCTTTGGTCCGATCTTGATCGGTTGGAACAAAATGTCGTGTTTTGGATCGCGCGCCATACCTTTAAATCCTCTGTTGCGGTATTCGTTGTGTGCTAGTTTTGTCGCGGGAGGGAAAAGCGCCCATAGCTTAAGGGAGTCGTATCATATGAGGGGGCCGCAGCGCCCGTCAGTTACCACGTTGGGTCTGCCGAGCGTGCGAGGTGGTGACGTGAGCAGGAGCGCAGCATCCGAAATAAATATCACGCTAGTTACTGTAGTGCAAATTAATTGCGTGCAGTGTAAATTGATCGCCAAGCTCAGGGATGCTTCTCGTTCGGCGGATGCTTAAAAGGAAATCGAGACTCGAGACTCGCGTGGCGCGTTTTTCCAAGAAGTCGATGACAAGCGCCGGTGCGACCGGCGGCGTCAACTCCGCGGCCGCGGCGCCGAATGTTGGGCGGCAACTGGGCGCCGTCGCGCGACGCGTCCGAGAGGGTCAGGGCCTGACGCTGACGGATGTCGCAAGCACCGCCGGCATCAGTGCCGGTATGTTGAGCAGGCTCGAAACCGGCCATGTGACGCCGAGTTTGGAAACTCTGGTCGCGCTGGCGGGCGCTCTTGGCGTGCGGCCGGCTCTGCTCTTGCAGGAAGTCGGCGGTGAAGAGGAAACCGCGCAACGCGTTCCGGCCGGTCAAGGCCTGGAGGTGGTTCGGCGCGGCACCCGCCGCGGACACACCTATCACTTACTGGCGGCGCAACGCGGCCCGCGCAAGGCTTTCGAGCCCTTTCTCGTGACCTTGAGCGACAAAAGCGAGGTATTTCCCGGATTTCAACATCCTGGAACCGAGTTCATTTATATCCTCTCGGGATCGCTCACCTACCGTCACGGCAGTCACAGCTATCCGTTGGCGCCCGGAGATTCATTGAGCTTTCGCGGCGATGTACCGCATGGGCCCGAGACGCTGACCAAGGTGCCGATCCGGATGTTGTCCATCATCATTTATGACGGAGAGACCTGAGCTGCCTACGCCTCGAACGGCGGGAATCGCGCCATGGCTTCCAGGGCGCCTAGCTCTTGATCGTTGCGCACGTAGAGCCGGCTGGCATCGCGCAGCGGTTGGAAGTCCCAAGGCGTATAGCGGCCGGCCCGCAATGCCTCGTTCACGAGGCGGCGGCGCTTCTGGCTTGCGATCACGGCCGCTTGCAGCGAGGGAAAGTCCCAGCGCCGGCTCACCTCGCCGCGAAACTCGTGAATTCGTGCAATGTACTGTGGGTTGGACGCGAGGTTGCACACTTCGTCGGGATCATCGGCCAAATCGTAGAGTTGGTCGGGATCGACCGGTGAATGCACGAATTTGTAATGCCCGCGTTTAATCATCACCAATGGAGCAATCGCTCCCTCGCCAAAATATTCGCCGATGACTTCGTCGCTGCCGATGGCTCCCAGGAGCTGCGGCACCAGGCTGATGCCATCCAGCGGCGTAGCGTACCGTGCGGGATCCGCGCTCGCCAGTTCGCACAACGTGGGCAACAGGTCGACGAGCGAGGCAGACGTCGCTACGCGCCGCGCCGCGAAGCGGTGCGGCGCGCGGACGATGAGCGGAACTCGGCACGCCGGCTCGAAGAAATTCATTTTGTACCAAAGTCCGCGCTCGCCCAGCATGTCGCCGTGATCGGCCAGCAACAGCACGATGGTGTCGTCGGCGAAGCCGGCGTCCTGGAGCGCGGCCAGCATGACGCCGATCTGATCGTCGACATACGATACGGCCCCATAATAGGCACGTCGCGCGGCCCGCGTTTGCTCTTCGGTCACGGGTTGCAAATCCAGCCCCACGATATGACGCAGACGGCGCGAATGCGGATCCAGCTCATCCGCCGCCATTCGCACGCGCGGCATATCGATTTCAACGCGTGCGTAGCGATCCCAATACTGCTGCGGGATGACATACGGGTCGTGCGGATGCGTCATCGACGCCACCATGCAGAACGGGCGTTTATCCTTGTCGCGCGCCATGTCGAAGAGCTTTTGCCGAGCGTTGAAGATCACCTCGTCATCGAAATCGATCTGGTTCGTGCGTGCGCACGGACCCGCCTGCGTGACCGAGTCCATGCTGTGGTACCAGCTCGGACGATGCTCGAATCGAGTCCAGTCCGGGGTCCATCCGAAGTCGGCCGGGTAGATGTCGGTGGTCAGCCTTTCTTCGAATCCATGCAGCTGGTCAGCGCCGCAAAAATGCATTTTTCCGCTGAGCACCGTCCGGTAGCCGCCGTGCCGCAAATAATGGGCGAACGTCGGCACCTGGGCGGGGAATTCCGCCGCATTGTCATAAGCGCCGATGGCGGAGACCTGCCGACCGGACAGGAATGAAAAACGCGACGGCGCGCATAGCGGGCTGTTGCAATAGAACGAGTCGAACACGACTCCGGTCGCGGCGAGTGCGTCGATATGCGGAGTCTTGCTGACTTGGTTGCCATATGCCGAGAGCGCCCTGGCGGTGAGCTGATCAGCCATTAAAATCAAAAAATTCGGACGGTCGGACACGATGAGATCTCCTGCATGTATCGGGCGGGGAACTCAGGCGCGTAGTTTACTCCCAGATGTGACGTCCGCCGGATCGAGGCTGAATTCAACCGCCGTGAGCATTGGTCACTTATGCGCAGCGGCCTCCTGTGCTCGATAAGCCGCCCAGGCTTGGTCGATCACGTACGCATGAATATTGTCGACATCCTTCTCGCTCAAGATGTCATCAAAGCGTTCCATGCCCGCCGGCGCGAGCGCGCCGTGCAAGACGATGTCCTTGAATGCGGCATGCAGGCCGGGATTCAGCTTGCGCAGATCGGGCGTGACGTTCAGGCCCAGTACGTGGCAGCGGGAGCATTCCTCGACGAACTTGATCTCGCCGGCGTGGATGGCGTCCGGGCCGGCGGCCTGCTGCGGCGGCTTTTCGAACGCCTCCGGGGCGCGCGCCGCCGGCGTGGGAACCGGACCGCCGCCCAATTTGAACGCGATGATCCGATTGGTGTTTTCGTATTTCACTGCGGCGCTGCTCGGCGGTATCTCGCCCTCCGCGATCCCCGTGCCGCCGTAGCCCACTTGAATGGCTACATATTGCTCGCCGTTCACGGCGTAAGTGGTCGGCGCGGCCATCATGTGGCTGCCTGTCTCGACTACTTTGAGCACTTTACCGGTGTCGGCTGCATATACGTAGAGCGAGCCGCTGCCGCGGCCTTGAAACACGAGATTTCCGGCGGTCGACATGATCCCGCCGTCGTAGCCGCGGATACCGGATGAAGTCTCGTGTTCCCACACGGTCTTCTGCGCCACAGGGTCCCACGCGCGAATCAACTCGCGTACGATCTTCGACTTTCTCGCGGCTCGAAGATCCTTGAGCTCGGGCAGCGGTCCGAACAGGTGTCTCAAGTCGGCGGCGTTGTAGGTATCGTCGGGAAAGATGCCGTTGGCGGTGAAGAAGCCGTCAAGGAACTTCACGTCGCCGCCGTTATGGACCATGTCCACCCAAACCGCCGACGAATCGATCACCGGTATGTAGACCAAGTGAGTCTGTGCGCTTAAGGACATGGGCATCCAGGTATGCGCCCCGGCCCAGGATGGATAGATATTCTTGGGCGAGGAGTGCCAATCGGAATCCTTCGTGATCATGGGTCGGCCGGACCTCATGTCGACGCCGGACGCCCAATTGATGTACGCGAAATTCTTCGCCGACAGAAGCTGGCCGGTCTGCCGATCAAGAACATAAAAAAAGCCGTTCTTGTTCGCTTGCATGATGACGTGATGGACCGCACCACCCACCTCGAGGTCGGTGAGGATCATCTTCTGCACGGCGTCGAAATCCCACATGTCATGCGGTGTGGTTTGGTAGTGCCAGGCAAGCCGGCCCGTATCGGCGTGCAGCGCGATGATCGACGCCGTGTAGAGACCGTCGAGCGTCGAGGGCCCCAGTTGGCGCAGATCATAGGGGGCCGCGTTCGATGTGCCGAAATAAACCAGTTTCAGTGCGGGGTCGTAGGCGAAGCCGTCCCATGCAGTGCCGCCCAATTTGAATTGCGCATCGCGCGACGAGTCCCAGGTCTTTACGGCTTCGGCCAATTCCGGATTTTCGAGCGGCTGTCCTACGGCCGGCGGGACGGTATAGAAGCGCCACTTGAACGCGCCGGTTTCCAGGTCGTATGCCGTCACGTAGCCGCGCACTCCGCCGTGTCCCATGTCGGCGCCGGCATTTCCGATGACCACCACGCCCCCTGCAATCTGCGGTGCGCCGGTGCTGGCATACGGCTGCTTGTGGTCGGTAATGGTGTCGACTTCCCAGATTTTCTTGCCGGTGGCTGCGTTGACGGCGTGCAGCCGCCCATCGCCGGATCCCACATAGACCTTTCCCTTCCATACCGCGACACCGCGGTTCACGAGATCGCAGCAGGGATTGCGCCCGGTGAAGAAATCACTGTGAGGATCGTAGCGCCACACTTCACGGCCCGTGGCCGCGTCCACCGCATAGACGTAGCCCCACGTACCGGATGTGTACATGACTCCGTCGACGACCACCGGCGTGGCTTCTTGACCGCGAAGCGGGCTGCCCAGGTCGTATTCCCAAGCGAAGCCCAGGTTTTTGACGTTGGCGGCGGTGATGGTTGCCAGCGGCGAGTAGTACGTGCCGCCTTGGTCGCGGCCGCCGGTGTACCAGTTCTGCGGCTCCGAGTCCGCCGCCTGCAATCGCGCCGCATCGATGGCTCCCGGTGCGGCCGCAGCCGCGCGGCTCGCTGCGCCGGTCACCAGCATCAGAGCCACGCAGCACAGCCATCGGCCGGCGGCGCGAGCGAACATCGGGTGTCGTGGCAAGACGAATTCTCCTATGCGAAGGGATGCGAAAGCTTAGCGAACATCGGCGACGAAAGGTATCACGGGTCAGATCGCCGCCGGCCGTTCCGTGCGCGACGACAGCACGAATCCGATTGCCATGATAAACAGCACGGCGGTCATCGCTGAACTGCCGAAGTGCTGCATGACGATGCCGGTAGCGGCTGCACCCACGCTGCTTGCAAGACTCCAAGTGAGAGCGATCAGGCCGGATGCGCGCAGCAACGCTGCGCCGCTGAAGCGCTCTCCGCTCGATACCATGGAGAGCGTGTAAACCGAGCCGGCCACGCCGCCCAGCAAAAATAAATACAGCTCCCACAGCCCGGGGACAACGATCATCCAAGGCATCAGCGGCAGCAAAACGCACAGCGCTAGGCCGCCCAGGCGGTGCACGCGCGCGTGCCCGAAGCAGTCCGCCAGCCATCCGGCCGCGAATTGCAGCGTGGCGTCGCCGATGAAGACGACCGCCACCGCGGCCAACGCGCGGCTTGGGCCGAAGGCCCGGTCGAGGGCGAACAACGGAAGAAAGCTCAAGACGATATTGTCGAAGGCGGCGAACAGAGCCGCGCCCGCGACGATGGCCGGTGCGGTGCGGAGGATAGTCCACCAAGAGGCGGCAGCGTCCTTATCGCCGACCGACGCGCCGTTCCGTACGCGCGTCCCGTTCGGCGTCGCGGTGCCTGGCGCGTGCGTTGCGTCGCGCGCCAATGCAATGCCGGGAAGTCCAAGCAAGAATACCGCGCCGCATATCAAAAATGCATGCTGCGGCAGATTTGCCAGGGCACCGGTCAACAGCGGCCCTAATACCTGACAGAGCGTGAAACTCGTCGTGTAGATCGCCACCACCCGTCCTCGGACCGCATCGCCGGGCAATGAGTTGATCCAGGCTTCGCCGATGACGAACAGCGGCGCCATGGAGGCGCCGAATACCGCGCGTAGCGTCCCCCAGCCCCAAAGCGAATCGACATATTGCAAGGAAATCACGGACGCAGCCGCCACTGCGACGCAAAAAAGCATCACGAAACGCCGTCCGTAGCGCAGCGTCGCCGCCGGCGACGCGAGGGTGCTGATAACGCCCCCGGCGGCGGTGGCGGCCGTCATCCAGCCGACCACCTCGGGCCCAAGGCCACGGTCGGTCAGCACCAGCGCCGTCAGCGGCAAGGTGCTGCCGACGCCCACACCGAGTACGGCGACGCTGGATGTCACGCCTACAAAGTCGCGCCAAAGATGTTGTTCGAGCATGCGCGATCGTCGCAATCGTCAAACTTCTTCTTCGGTGGCGTAGATGATGATCGACAGCATGCGGATGGGAACCTTTTCCAAACGTTCCGGCCCGTGGGCTACGTCGCCGCGAAAGGTCAGGGTATCGCCCGGCTTGAGCACATAACTGTGCCGGCCGTGGCGGTAATGCAGGATGCCCGATAGCATGTGAATGAATTCCACGCCGGGGTGTTGAAAGCCGGGGAACACTTCGCTGCGATCATTCAAGGTCACCAGGAAGGGTTCGAACACCTTGCGCGGACCGCGCTGCGCCGCCAAGAGGTGATAGGTATGGCCACGCCGCGTACCGCTGCGCACCGTTTCGAGGCCCTCGCCGGCACGAATCAATTGGGCACCGCCGTCGTCAGCTCCCACGCGCTGCATCAAGATCGAGGCGGTGACGCCAAGTGCCTGCGAGAGGGCAACGATGGTCTCCAAACTGGGAGATACCCGGCCCGTCTCCAGCCTGCTCAACATGGCGCTGCTGATGTTGGCCCGCCCGGCGACGTCCGCCAGTGTAAGATTTTGGCTCTCGCGCAGCCGCCGCGCCGTGCGTCCCAAGTCGACGGCGGGACTCTCGGTGCGATCGGCGGATGGCTTGGCGGTGATAGGCGGGCTGCCTGCGCGGCCAGATGCCTTGCCGTGGGGCCGGTGCGACCTGCGCTTCATCGGCGGCATTGCGCAATACGCAAATTAAGTTGCTCCACAGTTAAAAATCGTGCTTATATTCGCATATGACGTCTCCGCTGTTAAACGATTATCTCCGCTCCGAATTCCGCTAACCGCGCATGCCCCATCGATTACTGCGTTTCGGCTGGTCGCGCAAGCACCCGGAACCTCGGATGTTCTCGCGACATGACGCCTTGAAGTCGGCCTATGACGTCGTCATCATCGGCGCCGGCGGCCACGGTCTGGCGTGCGCGTATTACCTGGCCCGCGATCACGGTATTCGAAACATTGCGGTCCTCGAGAAAGGCTATATCGGCGGAGGAAATACCGGTCGCAACACGACGATCATTCGCTCGAATTACTTGACTCCCGAAGGCGTCAAGTTCTACGACGAGAGCGTGCGCCTTTGGCAGGATCTGGGCGAAGATTTCGATCTGAACCTGTTTTATTCGACGCGCGGCCATTACACCCTGGCGCACACCGATTCGGCCATGCGCACCATGCGCTGGCGCGCCGAGGTCAACAAGCACCTCGGAGTGCGCTCCGAGGCGGTGGATGCCGCTTTCGTCAAGCGCGGCATCCCGTCGATCGACATGAGCTGCGGCGGCCATGCACCCATCCTCGGCGCTTTATTCCACGAACCCGGCGCCATCGCGCGCCACGATGCGGTGGCGTGGGGTTACGGCCGGGGGGCGGACCTAAGAGGCGTGGAAATACATCAGCAGACCGAAGTCACCGGGATTCGGGTCCAAGGCGGACGTGTCGTGGGCGTCGAGTCGTCGCGTGGGTTCATCAGCACGCCGCGAGTGTTGTGCGCAGTGGCCGGGTATACGCCGCGCATTCTCGACATGGTGCATCTGCACACGCCGATCTATATACATCCCCTTCAGGCCATGGTGTCCGAGCCGGTGAAGCCCTGGCTCGACCCAATCATCGTATCGGGCTCGCTGCATGTGTATGTTTCTCAGACTGCGCGTGGCGAACTGGTCATGGGTGCGTCGCTCGATCCGTACGAACTGCACCAGTCGCGCTCGACGCTCGATTTCGCCGAGGGCTTGAGTTCCCACATGCTCGACATGTTTCCGTTCTTGAGCGACGTGAAAGTCAATCGGCAGTGGGCCGGCCTCTCCGATATGACGCCGGATTTCGCGCCCATCATGGGCGTCACGCCGGTGGAGGGCTTCTTCCTCGACGCGGGGTGGGGAACCTGGGGCTTCAAAGCGACCCCGGTGTGCGGCAAGACGATGAGCCACACCGTGGCGACCGGGACCAATCACCCGTTGATCGAAGGGTTCACCATGGATCGGTTCGCGCGCTATCAGCTCACGGGCGAAAAGGGCGCGGCGTCGGTGGGGCACTGATGAAGATCATGGTGTGCCCCTTGAACGGACCGCGTCCGGTCATGGAATTCGCCTACGGCGGCGAAGTGCGCGTGAGCCCCGACCCCGATACCTGCAGCGACGCCGAGTGGAGCGCCTACGTGTTCAATCGGTCCGGATCGCCGGGCGTCAAGTACGAGTGGTGGTGCCATATTGCGTCGGGCTACTGGTTCATCGCATTGCGCGACACCGGGCGCGACATCGTCGTCGCCACCTATCCCGCGGAGTCCATGCGGGGTGGGCTGCCGGCGCAGGCCGCCGGTATCCGGGCGCAGGATCGCGCGTCGTGATGTACCGGCTCGACGGGCATCCAGACGAGTGGATCGATCGGTCAAGCGTGCTGTCCTTCCGGTTCGAGGGCGGCGAATACCAGGGATTCGGCGGCGACACGATCTCATCCGCGCTCGCGGCGGCCGGTGTGCCCTTTCTGGCGCGCAGCTTCAAATATCATCGGCGACGACACATCCTGTCGTTCGCGAATCACGACAGCAATACGCTGTTTCAAGTCGACGGCGTGCCGAACGTACGCGGCGATGTCACGCCGTTGCGCGACGGCATGCGGGTAGCGGCGATCAATACGTTCGGCGGACTGGCTCACGACAAGGCGCGATATCTGGATCGGCTCGCCCGCTGGTTGCCCGTGGGTTTTTATTACAAGGCGTTTCATACCAAGCGCTTGTTCCCTCAATGGGAGCGCATGTTCCGAGCCTTCACGGGCTTGGGTGCCGTATCGCTCGATGCCGGGCGGCAAACGAGCGCGAAGCGCTACGGATTCAGTGATGTGTTGGTGGTCGGCGCAGGTCCCAGCGGCCTTTCGGCGGCTCTCGCGGCAGGGGCCGCCGGCGCACGCGTGACGTTGGTCGATGAGGCATTTCGTTTGGGCGGCAGCGGAATCGGCTTGCACGACGGCACGCATGGGTCGACGCGAGCGCTCATCGAAGCCGTGCGGCGAACGCCGTCCATCACCGTATGCTGCGCCACCGTGGCAGCGGCCTACTATGCCGATCACTGGGTTGCGCTCGTGGACGCAGAACGCCTGACGAAAATGCGCGCCAAAGCCGTCGTGTTCGCCTCCGGCGTGATCGAGCAGCCGGCTGTGTTCCGCAACAACGATTTGCCCGGGGTAATGCTGGCATCCGCGGCGTGGCGCCTAGTGCTGCGGTATCGGGTCGCGCCCGGCCGGCAAGTCGTGATGGTCGCCGCGAATGTCGAAGCGTATCAGATATGCCTCGACCTGCATGCTCAAGGCGTGCGAGTCGCCGCCGTCGTCGACCTGCGATCGGGAGAGGACGGCGTAGATGATGCGGAAGCGGCCGCGTGCGCGGCGCTGGGAATATCGGTCGTGCGCGGCCATGCGCCGTACGAGGCAGTTGCCGGTGGCGAAGGCGCGGTGGCCGGGCTCGAGATCGTGCCGCTCGATGCCGCAGGCCGTATCGACGCGGCCAAACGCCGGCGGATCGAGTGCGATGCCGTGCTCATGAGCGTGGGGTGGGCGGCAGCCGCGAATCTGTTCCTGCAGGCGGGCGGAGCCACGCGTTTTTCCGCGGAGTTGCAGCAGTTCGTTCCCAGCGAACTGCCGGCGGGGATTTTTGCGTGCGGCCGCATGAACGGCGTGTACGACTGCAAGGCGCGGGTCGCCGACGGCGCGCGCGCCGGCTCCCAAGCAGCGGCACATGCGGGGTTCGGTGAGGCGAGCGCGGCGGTCGTTGCGCCCGGCGCTCGTTGTCCCTCGCATCGCTTTCCCATCATCGATCATCCGAAGGCTAAGAACTTCGTCGACTTCGACGAGGATTTGCAGGTTAAGGACTTGGAGAACGCCGCCCAGGAAGGTTTCGATTCCAGCGAACTTCTCAAGCGCTACAGCACGGTCGGCATGGGTCCTTCACAGGGCAAGCACTCGAACATGAACGCGCTGCGCATATTGGCGCGGTATCGCGGCGTCGAGGTCGAGCGGTTGGGGTTGACCACGTCCCGACCGATGTATCACCCGGTGCCGCTCAAGCTGTTGGCCGGCCGAAGTTTCAACGCTGAACGACGAAGCCCGGTGGATGCCGAGCACGAATCCTCGAGCGCGGTGTGGATGCCGGCGGGAAACTGGCGAAGACCCGAATATTATGCGGTCACCGGCGAGAGCCGCACACAAAGCATCGAAGCCGAGGTGCACGCGGTACGCAACAGCGCCGGCATCATCGATGTCGGAACGCTGGGGAAGATCGAGATCTATGGGCCGCAAGCCGGCCTGTTTCTCGACCGCGTGTACGCCGGCAAGTACGCGGATCTGAAGGTCGGCATGACGCGCTATGGACTCATGTTGGATGAATCGGGCGTCATCGTCGATGACGGCGTGATCGCTCGGTTGGCGCCCGAGATGTTCTATTTCACGACCACCACGGGCGGCTCAGCGACCGTGTTTCGTGAATTGCTCCGGCTCAACGCGCTCTGGGGCTTGGATTGCGCGCTAATCAATGTGACCGGCCACCGCGCCGCATTCAATTTTGCCGGTCCTTTGAGCCGCGAACTGCTGCAGCCGTTGACCGATGTGGATCTCGGCGATGCGAAGTTTCCCTATCAGGGCGTGCGCAGCGGCCGGATTGCCGGGGTCGCGGCGCGGCTGTTGCGCGTTGGATTCGTCGGCGAACTCGGCTATGAGATTCACATTGCCGCCGGTGATGCCGCGTATGTGTGGCGCGCGCTGTCGGCTGCCGGGTCGCCGCGGGGCTTGCGCCCGTTCGGCGTCGAGGCGCAGCGCGTGCTGCGTCTGGAGAAGGGCCACTTCATCGTGGGCCAGGATACGGATGGGCTCACGGATCCATTCGAGGCGAATGCGGCGTGGGCGGTCAACATGCAAAAGCCGTTTTTCGTGGGACAACGCAGCTTGAAGATTTTGCGGACCCGCGGCCCACGGCAACTGTTGGTGGGCTTCGAATTGCTGGATCCTGCCCGGATGCCGAAGGAATGCCATTTGGTGATCGAGAGGGGCGCCATCGCCGGACGCATCACCAGCGTGGTGCATTCGCGGACGCTGAACAAGTCGATTGGCCTCGCGATGCTGTCGCCGGATCTTGCGCGAACCGGCGGCGACATCGAGATTCGCGGTGAGCACGGCGACCTGTTGAAGGCGCGGATCGTGCCCACGCCGTTTTACGACCCTCGACACGCGCGGCAGCGCGCGGCGGTCGCTGATCGCGCGGTCGCCGCCGTATGACTGCGCTCGAATTCAAAGCAAGAAGCATGCTGGACCGCTTCGGACTCAAGGGTCCCGGTGCAGCAGAATGGCTGGCGGCGCAAGGCATCGTTGTGCCGCCGGCGCCCAATACGTGGGCCGGCGCAGCGGATGCCGATGATGCAGTCTTGGTGGCGCGGCTCGGAGCAGGGGAATTCTTTCTCGAGGACTGCGCGGGGGGCACTACGTTGCGCGGCATCGAGCCGGCGCCCGAGGCGCATCCGCCGGGCGTCTACCCGGTATTGCGCGAGGATGCCGCTTTTTTGCTGTCCGGTCAGGGTTCGCTCGATGTGCTTGCGCAAGTTTGCAACGTGAATTTTGCGGACCTGGCATTGGATACTCATCCCGTGATCATGACGTCGATGATAGGCGTTTCCGTGCTCGTGGTGCCGCAGGACTCGGGTGCCGAGCGTCAATACCGCATCTGGTGCGATCCGACCTTCGGGCCTTATTTGGAAAAGTCCCTCGGGACGGTGGTGAGTGAGTACGGCGGTAGCTACAGGGGAGTGTCGGCATGACTCGGGAACAGGCGAGAGTGTTCTTCGTTGAGAACAATATTCGGTATGTCTTGGCGCAATTCGTCGACATTCACGGCTCTGCCAAGGCGAAAGCCGTGCCGGTGGAGCACCTCGACATGGTGTTGACGGACGGCGCGGGATTCGCGGGATTCGCGCTGTGGGGATTCGGCATGGGTCCGGAAGGGCCGGACTATATGGCCGTCGGCGATCTTGCGACTCTGCAGACCATTCCCTGGATGCCGGGATATGCGCGGCTCATCTGCAACGGCGTGGTGAACGGGAAGCCGTATCCGTATTGCTCGCGCGTGGCGCTGCAAGCGCAGATCGAACGGCTCGCGCAGCGCGGACTCACGATGTTCACCGGCATCGAGCCGGAGTTCATGTTGCTCCGTCGTCGCGCGGACGGCAGCTTGGGGCCGGCCGATCCGACCGATGATCTCGACAAGCCGTGCTATGACTACAAAGGACTGTACCGCACGCGCGACGCGCTCGACGAAATGGTGAGCGGACTGCGAAGCGCCGGCATAGACGTCTATCAAATCGACCATGAAGACGGCAACGGCCAGTTCGAGATCAATTTCACGTATGCCGATGCGCTCAAATCCGCCGATAATTTTACATTCGTGAAAATGGCTGCGAGCGAGATCGCGCACAAGCACGGCATGATCGCCACCTTCATGCCGAAGCCATTTTCGAATCGCACCGGCAGCGGCGCGCATTTTCACGTCTCCGTGGGTTCTGCCGCCCAGAAAAATGCGTTCTACGACCCCAACGACAAGTCCGGCATGGGTTTGTCGACCATGGCGTATCAGTTTCTGGCCGGCGTATTGGAGCACGCGCGTGCCTTCTGCGCAGTCGCGGCGCCGACCGTGAATTCGTACAAACGCTTGGTCGTCGGCCGATCGCTGTCGGGAGCCACATGGGCGCCGGCCTACATTGCATACGGCGACAACAATCGAACCGCGTGTGTGCGGGTTCCCCATGGACGCCTCGAAGTACGATTGCCCGATTCCGGATGTAACCCATATCTGGTCTCGGCGGCGCTGATCGCCGCCGGACTCGACGGAATCGACCGCAAACTCGATCCTGGTCCGGCGCAGAACATCAATATGTATCGATTGTCGATGGAAGAGCTTGCCGCCAAGGGCATCAAGCTGTTGCCGCAATCCTTGCACGAAGCCATCGATGCGCTTGAAGAAGACTCCGTCATCTGCAACGGATTGGGAACCGGCCTGGCGCGCGAATTCATTCGCTTGAAACGCATGGAATGGACGGAATACTCGCGCCATGTGTCCGATTGGGAATCCAAACGCTATCTTGAGTTTTTTTAGGCGAATTCCTTAGGAGCCGCCCATGTGTGGAATTGTCGGTCTGTTGGTGAAGAAACCTGCCTTGCGCGAATCGTTGGGCGCACTCATGGTGCCGATGTTGATCGGCATGACCGAGCGCGGCCCTGACTCGGCCGGTTTGGCCGTCTACACTTCCCCGGTGCCGGACCGGCAACACAAGCTCAGCCTTTACAGCGGCATGCATGCGGTGGACTGGTCGCAGCTCTTGGGGAGCATCTCGAATGAATTCGAACAGCACCATGAGATTGCGGTTCACGGCAATCAGGCGGTGCTGACCACCGCGGCCGACGCCGACCAGGTGGTAACCTGGCTGAAGAGTCACGCTCCTTTGGTCGCGGTCTTGTCGGTGGGACGGTCCATCGACCTCTACAAGGATGTGGGCGCACCCGCCGACATTGCGCGGCGCTATAGGTTCGCGGAATTGCAGGGAACTCACTTGGTGGGCCATACCCGCATGGCCACGGAGTCGGCGGTCACTCCGGCGCACGCACATCCCTTCACGGCGGGCCGCGACTTTTGCCTCGTGCACAATGGCTCATTGTCGAATCCGCACTTGGTGCGCAAGCATTTGGAGCCTCTCGGGATCGAATTCGAGACGGACAACGACACCGAGGCGGCCTGCCGTTTCTTCGAGTGGCGATTACGCGAGGGCGATGATTTGGAGAAGGCCGTAGAACGCGGCTTCAGCCAACTGGACGGATTCTTCACGTTCTTGATGGGCACGGACACGGAAATGCTCATCGTGCGCGACGCGTTTGCGTGCAAGCCGGCGGTCGTCGCCGAGACGGACGACTATGTCGCCATCGCCTCGGAGTTTCGCTCGCTCGCGCATCTGCCCGACATCGGCCATGCCACGTTGTTCGAACCCAAGCCGGAGGAGATTTATTCATGGCGAATTTGAAGCCTCTACCGCCGGCACGCGAGTTCGATCTGTCCCGGGATTCGCTGCGGCAAGTGAATCTCTATCTGCACAAGCATGCGGTGGATGAAGGAATATCGCAGATCCGCGTGCAGAATCCCGACGGTGCGCATTCGATTGCCTGCGGTCTGGATGCCGATCTGGATGTCCACATCCATGGCCATGCCGGCTATTACGTCGCCGGTATGAATCAACGGGCGTCGGTCACGGTCTACGGCAACGCCGGTCCGGGTGCCGCGGAAAACATGATGTCGGGACGGGTGCACGTGAAGGGATTCGCGTCCACGGCCGCAGGCGCCTCCGCACACGGGGGTCTGCTGGTCATCGACGGCGATGCGTCATTGCGCTGCGGCATCTCGCTCAAGGGCGGAGACATCGTGGTCGGCGGCAGCGTCGGTAGTTTCTCGGCATTCATGGCACAGGCGGGGCGTATCGTCATTTGCGGCGATGCCGAGGATGCTCTCGGCGATTCCCTGTACGAAGCCGTGATTTACGTCCGCGGCAAAGTCCGCTCCCTCGGCGCCGACGCGCGCTTCGAGCCGATGACGGACAACGATCGTGCGGCCGTCAGGGGGTTGCTCGCGGCCGCCGGCCGCTCCGAGGATCCGGGAGAATTCAAGCGCGTGGCATCCGCCAAAAGTCTGTATCACTGGCATGCTGATGCCAACCAGGAGTATTGATTCCATGACCGGGCTGCAGCTGGAAGAATCGGCGGGCTTCGACCGTCACACCATCGAGTACATTCAGCGCGCAGCGGCGAGCGGTTTGTACGAAATTCGCGGGCTGGGTGCGAAGCGGCGCGTGCCGAACTTCGACGACCTGCTGTTCCTGGCCGCCTCTCTGTCGCGCTATCCGCTCGAGGGCTATCGGGAGCGTTGCGCGACGAAGACGGTACTCGGGACCCGCTTCGCCTCCAAGCCTATCGAACTCGCCATCCCGATCACGGTTGCCGGCATGAGTTTTGGCGCACTGTCCGCGCGCGTCAAGGACGCGCTGGGCCGTGCGGCCACCGAAGTGGGCACGTCGACGACCACCGGCGACGGGGGCATGACTGCCGAGGAGCGTGCCTCGTCGAAGACCTTGGTGTACCAGTGCCTGCCGTCGCGTTACGGTTTCAACCCCGACGATGTGCGGCGCGCCGATGCCATCGAAATCGTCATCGGCCAGGGCGCCAAGCCAGGCGGCGGGGGCATGCTGCTCGGGCAGAAGGTCAACCCGCGGGTGGCGCGCATGCGGACGCTGCCGGAAGGCGTGGACCAGCGCTCTGCCTCGCGCCACCCCGACTGGACGGGTCCGGATGATCTCGTGATCAAGATCAAGGAGCTGCGCGAAATCACCGATTGGGAGAAACCGATCTACGTGAAGGTCGGCGCGACGCGGACATTCAATGACGTGAAGTTGGCCGTGCACGCCGGTGCGGATGTGGTTGTGGTCGACGGTATGCAGGGCGGTACTGCCGCCACCCAAACCGTATTCATCGAGCACGTGGGCATTCCGACACTGGCGGCGCTGCGCCAGGCAGTGGATGCTCTGGATGATCTGAATATGCGCGGCACGGTGCAGTTGGTGATCTCCGGGGGCATCCGCAGCGGCGCCGATGTCGCGAAAGCGCTGGCGATGGGTGCTGACGCCGTGGCCATCGGACAGGGTGTGTTGGTGGCGCTCGGGTGCAACAGCGACGCCTACGTCATGGACGGAAAGCATGTGTCGGCTCGGGAGGATTATGCCGCCCTCGGCACGGCGCCGGGGTTTTGCCACCACTGCCACACGGGCAAGTGTCCGGTCGGCATCACGACGCAGGATGCGCAGCTCGAGTTGCGGCTCGATCCGGCGGTAGGCGCCAAACGCTTGAGAAACTATTTGAAGACCGTCAACATGGAACTCACCACGGTTGCACGAGCTTGCGGCAAGCAGGATGTGCACCACTTGGAGAAAGAGGACTTGGTCGCGCTGACCGTCGAAGCGGCCGCCATGGCGGGCGTGCCGCTCGCCGGCACGTCGTGGATTCCGGGCCAGGAGCCGAAGTAATGATCGTCGAACTCGCGCAATTGACCATCACGCCGGGACGGGAAAGCGAGTTTGAAGCGGCGTTCACGGACGCCATCAAGTGGGCTGCCGACAGCAAAGGTTACCTTGCGCATGAATTGCGCCGCTCGGTCGAAAATCCCAGCCGCTACGTGCTGCGAATCGAATGGGCGACGCTCGAGGACCACACGATGGGATTTCGCGGCTCGCCGGCCTTCACGCAATGGCGCGCAGGAGTCGGACCGTTCTTCGCGGTCCCGCCGGTGGTCGAGCATTTTCGACCGGTCGCCGGCGAGGACGCGTAGCGCCGGACGGCCGCGACGACGTCTACTTGCAGGCGGTCAGCAGACTGCGGCCGTCTTCGCTGCCTTGTATCGTGTCGTAGCCGCCTCTTCCGCATGCGCGACCGCCGGGCCAGCCTTCACGTCTAGGAGCCTGTCTGAGTATTCCGCGTGGCTCACGCGGAATACTCAGACAGGCTCCTGGCCCTCGACGGAGCCGCCAGGGTATTCTATTGCCCATGCCATTGATCCAAAGTATCGGCGACTTTCGAGACATCGCCCGGCGGCGCTTGCCTCGGGCGATCTTCGATTACGCGGACGGCGGCTCCTACGAGGAGCGGACGTTGCAGCGTAACGCGGCGGATCTCGACGCGCTGTCGTTCCGGCAACGCGTCATGGTCGATGTCTCGGACATATCTCTGCGGACTACCCTGGTTGGGGTGCCGGCCACGATGCCGTTGGCCATCGCGCCCACCGGCCTGGCGGGATTCTTCCGCGCCGACGGTGAGATCTTAGGCGCACGCGCGGCTGCCGCATTCGGCATTCCCTTTTGTCTGAGCACGATGTCCATCTGCTCGATTGAAGATGTGCGCGCGGCGACGCATCAGCCGTTCTGGTTCCAGCAATATCTCATGCGCGATCGCGGGTTCAATCAAGATCTCATCGATCGGGCGATCGCGGCTCAATGCTCGGCTCTCGTGCTCACTCTGGATTTACAAGTGCTCGGTGAGCGCCGCCGCGATCCGCGCAACGGCCTGACCATTCCGCCGCGCATCACATTGCGCAATGCGCTCGATGTGGCAATGAAACCTGCGTGGGCCATGGGCGTATTGTTCGGTAAGCGGCGCACCTTTGGCAATCTGGCCGGCCGAATCGGCGGCTCGAGCGAAATTCGTACCTTGGCCGAGTGGACCGCGACTCAGTTCGATGCGACGGCCAATTGGCGCGATGTGGAGTGGGTGAGAAGTCGCTGGCCGGGAAAATTGATCTTGAAGGGCATACTCGATCCCGACGATGCGCGCTTAGGGTTGGCTGCAGGCGCCGATGCCATCGTGGTATCGAATCACGGCGGCCGTCAGCTCGACGGTGCTCCATCGACGATCTCGATGCTGCCCAAAATCGTCGATGCGATCAACGGCCGTTGTGAGGTACTGTTCGACGGCGGCATTCGCTCCGGGCAGGATATCGCCAAGGCATTGGCGCTCGGCGCCCGTGCCGGATTGATCGGCAAGACATTTCTATTCGCGTTGGCTGCCGGAGGCGAGGCTGGAGTGACCCGCGCGCTGCGGATATTGCACGACGAACTCCGGGTGACCTTGGCGCTGACGGGTACGTCGAACGTTGCGGCGGCCGGGCCGCACATTTTGATCTGAATCTGCCGGCGCGCCGCAGCCGTTGATTTTCGCGCGATGGGCCGGCCGCTTCAGATCATCGGCAGTCCGCGGCGCGGCTTGCCGCGCGGGAAAGCGGCATCGATGCGCGCCACGTCTGCTGCGCTCAGATGCAGCGAGCCGGCGGCGGCATTCTCCGCCACGTGATCGATGCCCGCGGCTTTCGGAATGACGAACGTGTTTCGATGCCGCAGCAAGAACGCCAGCGCCACCTGATGCGCCGTCCCTCCATGCGCCGCCGCGATCGAGTGCAGCACTTCGCCTTGGCTGCTGTGCGCCTCGAAAACTTTCGGCGTTTCGCCGAACGGCGTATATGCGACCACTGCGGTACCGTGTTCTTCGCACCACGGCAGGACGGCGTGCTCTATCGCCCGTTCCTTCAAGTGATACAAGACTTGGTTGCAAGCGGGGTGTCCCGCACCGGCTATCGATGCCACTTCCTCCAGGTCGTCGACGTCGAAGTTGCTGACTCCCCAGGATAGAATTTTGCCGTCGTCGATCAGCGTCTCGAAGGCGTCAATGGTTTCCGACAGCGGATGGCTGCCGCGCCAATGCAATAGGTAACAATCCAAGCGGTCGGTCTTGAGTCGCGCAAGGGATTTTTCGCATGCCGCAATGGTGCCGCGTTTGGAGGCGTTGCTCGGCAGAACCTTCGAAACCAGGAAAACCTCCTCACGCCTTCCCGTGATCGCGGCTCCGACCAGTTTTTCGGCGGCGCCGGATCCGTACATCTCCGCGGTATCGATATGAGTCATACCGAGATCGAGGCCGCGGCGTAGGGACGAGATCGCCGTCGCGGGCGGAGCCTCTTCCAAACGCCACGATCCTTGACCGACGACCGCGACCTCGCGCACCGTCGATCCGAATTTACGCAGTGTGCCGATACGCGTCATCGGTGCTCATCTCTGAGCCGCTCCGAGGCGGCGCGACATGCGCAGCGCCGCTTCGCGGCCCTGGTAGTACCCCTGGACCACGCCAAGTTCATCGAATCCCAAATTTTCATAAAACGCGCGGGCAGGACCGTTCTGAGTACGCAATTCGAGATTGATGCGGAACACGCCGGCCTCGATCGCGGTGGTGGTCAGCCAATCCATGAGTTGGCGCCCCAGTCCCTGCCGGCGGTGCTCCGGCGCAACAGCCAGCAAATTCAAGTGCGCCACTTCATCGCCGAAATGCATGATGGCGAAGGCCGCGATGCGCGGGGCGGCCACCCGGGGGGCCGCCACCCGCCGGGCGTCGCCGCGCCGGTCGCGCCGTGCAACGACCACGGAGGACTCGGTTCCTGTAATGAAATGCTGAACGCGGGCGGGGGTCCATGACCAAGTCAGCCCTTGTTCGATCAGATCGCGTGACATCTCCGCAATTTCGCGTGCATCTGCGGCATCGGCAAGGGCCAAGGTCGAAAGCTCCGACATTTAGGCTCCTACGGCGTCTCAGTTTTGATCGGGGGCGCCGGCCGCTCCGGAAGCCCGGCAGGCGCCGCCGGCAGAAGCTTCATCAGCTCCTCGACGCCGCGCTGCAATTGCGGGTCGCGGCCCTCCAGGACCTCGATCGGGTCCTGGTCGACCACGATGTCCGGATCGACGCCATGACCTTCGATGATCCATTGTCCGCCCGCATCCGCCGTCCCGAACTCTGGCACAAAAACGGTTCCCCCGTCGAGCAGCGGTCCGTGGTCGGTGATTCCCACCACGCCACCCCAGGTGCGCTTGCCGATGAGCGGTCCGATCTTCCATTGCCGGAACGCATTCGCGAAGATATCGCCGTCGGACGCAGTATCCTCGTTGATGAGCGCGGCTTTCGGCCCGACTTGCACGACGCGCGGGTACGTTTCGGCGGCGTCGTGGTTGCGCGCAAAGTTGGTACCGTGCAGCGTTAGGGCTAAGCGTTCGATCAGCATTTGGGAAATGTTGCCGCCGCCGTTGTCCCGCACGTCGACGAGGAGCCCTTCCTTGCGTACCTGCGGATACCACCATTTGATGAATTCGCGGAGACCGGCTTCGCCCATGTCAGGGATATGGATATAGGCCAGGCGCCCTTGACTTAAGCGCTCGACCCGGGCGCGATTTTTTGCAGCCCATTCCAAGTAGAGGAGAGCGGTCTCGCTGGCCAGAGGCCGGTAGCGGATGGTGCGCGTGGCTGTGCCGTCCGCGGTGGCCGATACGCGCCATTCCACGGGCTGATTGGCCGGCGCTTGCAACAATTCATACGGATCGGTGCCGGCCTTGAGCTCGCGACCGTTGATCGACATGACGTAATCGCCGACATGCACGTCCACGCCCACTTCGGTAAGCGGTGAACGATAGCGATCTTCCTCATTTTGCCCGGTGAAGATTCTTGCGATCCGGTAGCGTCCGGATGCAGCATCGAGTTCGAATCGCGCGCCGGGCAACGCAATGAACGGCCGCTTCGGCAGCCCTAGATCACCGCCCTCGATGTACGCGTGCTGTACGACGAGTTCGGAAATCATTTCGGCGATCACGTAATTCAGATCCGCGCGATGCCCTACATCGTCGACCAACGGCGCGTATTTCCTGCGCAATTCTTGCCAATCGTAGCCATGCATGTTCGCGACGTAGAAGTAATCGCGGTACCGGCGCCACACTTCCGCGAAGATCTCATGCCACTCCTCGGTGGGAACGCGTGTGGTCATGAGTCCCGCCAAGGAAACGGTCTTGGCTTCGTCGCTCTTGCCGACCTCGACATATTTGATGTCTTTCGAGGATAGCTGCGCGAGCACGTGTTTGCCGTCGGCGGTCACGGACCATTCCGTAACGTCCTCTATGACGCTCTTCGCCTCCCGGTCCTTGATGGAATAGGCCATCACCGCGGGCTTGATGGCCGATTCTCGTCCGTAGTAGAAAGGCCCGTTGCGTTGGTAAATCAAATTTTCGTCGGTGACGTGCAGCTCGCTCAGATCGTCGGCTTCCACTGGAACGCGGATGGTGCGCAGGGCGATGCCGTCGAAATCGATCTTGACGGGGACCTTGGATTTCTCCTTGTCCTTTTCCTTGTCGGCGTCCTTTTTCTCATCGCCCGGTTCGTCGTCGCGAACGCCGTAGAGGTTCTTGACGCCCCGGTGCAGGGCGATCGCGAAAATCCCCATTTGCCGGTCCGTCGCGAAGTCGAACTCGATCGTGCTAATCAACGGCTGGTATTCGCGCCAGCTCAAGAAATACAGCAGGCTGCCGTCGGGCGCCCAGGCAGGGGATTGCGCATTGAAATAGTCGGGCGTCACGCGGCGGGATTTGCCGTCTGCCACGGACCAGATGTAGACGCTGGAAAAACCATTGGCGGCATTCAACGAGTAACTGAGGAATTGTCCGTCCGGCGACCATTGGTAATCGAGCGCCAGCTCGGCGGGGTCCTTTGCCACGACGACCCGGCGCTTGCTCGCGATATCGACCACATAGAGTCGTCCCGTCTGATCGGCGAGCGCAATGCGCTTGTCGTCGGCCGACCAGCGCGGCGACGAGTAGCGGGCCCTCGAGTCTGAGGTCAACGGTTGAGCCGGGGTGCCGCCGTCCTGCGCCTGAACGTACAGTTCCTCTTCGCCGCTGCGGTCCGAGACGTATGCCAGGCGCTTGCCGTCGCTGGACCACGCCGCTTCGCGATCGTGGGCATTCGATGAATGTGTCAAGTTGCGAGTGACTCCCTGTTCCACCGGCACCGAGAACACGTCACCGCGTGCCACGATCGCGACGCGTTCGCCGCCGGGGCTGACGGCGTGGCTTTCGATATTGTCGGCTGCGTTCACGGCCTGCGAACGGGACGCGGCGGCGTCGGTGGGCACCGAGATCGATAGCGGCCGATCGGCGCCGCTGCGTGTGTCGTAGAGATGCAATTCGCCGTCCAACTCGTAAACTATCTGGCCGGTATCGGCGCTCGGCCACCGCACGTCCCAGTCCGTGTAATGTGTGATCTGCCGGGTCTCGCCCGACTCGATGTCGTAGCGATACAGGTTGAATACGCCGCTGCGATCGGAGTTAAAATAAATGGCATTGCCGATCCACATGGGATCGCGATCCGTGCGCGGATCCTTGGTGACCTGGACCACGGCCGGGTGCGTCAGATCAAAGATGTAGAGATCGTTGGCCCAACCGCCTTGATAGCGCTTTTCGCTTCGAAAATCGCGCCATAGGGGCGAATAGACAATGCGCTTTCCGTCCGGGGAGAAATGCCCCGCGCCCGACACGGGCATCGGCAGGGGAGTGGCGGCTCCGCCGCCGGACGGCACTGTGTACAATCTCGAGTCGATGAGCATGTAGCCGTCGCGTGCCGATCGGAACAGCACGGCGTCGCCCGCCGGAGTCCAGCCATACACTTGATTGTCGTAGCCCCAACGATCGGCCAGCGGCCCGGGGGCAGGATAGAAGGTGAGTTGTCTAGGCACACCGCCGCCTGCGGGCATGACATACACCTGTTCGTCGCCGCCATACTGACCGGTGAACGCGATGCGTTGCCCATCCGGCGAGAACTTGGCGAATAGCTCGAGCCCGGGGCTCGAGGTGAGCCGGACCGCTGTTCCACCGCGCGTGCCCACGGTCCATAAATCACCCGCATAGCTGAAGACGATCCGGTCATGCCACACGTCGGGAAAACGCAGCAGCTTGGTGCCCGCCACCGCCGTGCATGAAACCCAAAGCAAAGCCGCCGCGGCGAGCGCGATTTGGTGCATGGGGCCGATGCGCATCAGCGGCTTCGATATCGGTCCGTGGCAGATACCAGTTCGTGAATGTTCCCGGGTTCGAAAGCCGAATGTCCCGCGTCGGGCACCATGCGGAATTCCGCTTGGGGCCATACCCGATGCAGATCCCAAGCGCTGGTCGCGGGACACACGATATCGTAGCGTCCCTGCACGATGGTGGCTGGAATCCGTCGAATCCGTTCTACATCGTCGAGCAATTGGGTCTCGCTGCGCAGAAAGCCGCGATTCACGAAATAATGGCATTCGATGCGGGCCACCGCGAGTGCGAACTGGTCCTCGCCCCACTTCCTGATGTTGTCCTGATTGCTGTAGAGAAAACTCGTCGAGGCTTCCCATACGGACCAGGCGCGTGCCGCGGCCAGCGCTGCTCGCTGATCGGTCCCGGTCAGCCGCTTGTAGTAAGCGTTCAAGAAATCATCGCGCTCATCCAAGGGAATCGCATCGCGATAATTTTCCCAATAGTCGGGGAAGATTTCGGAGGCGCCGTGCTGATACAGCCAGCGAATCTCCAAGTAACGCAGCAGGAAAATGCCGCGCAAGACGATTTCACTGACGCGCTCCGGATGCGCTTCGGAATAGGCTAAGCCAAGGGTGCTGCCCCAGGATCCGCCGAACACGAGCCAACGCTCGATGCCGAGATGCTTGCGCAGACGTTCGATGTCGGCGACCAGATGCCAGGTCGTGTTCTCGACCAGGCTGGCGCTCGGACGGCTACGGCCGCAACCACGCTGATCGAACACGACGATGCGGTAGTGGTGCGGGTCGAAGAATTGGCGCGCGCGCCGATCGGAGCCTGCACCCGGCCCGCCGTGCAGGAAGAGCGCCGGCTTGCCGGCCGGATTGCCGGACTCTTCGTAGTAGATTTCATGAAGTTCCGAAACCCTCAGGTAGCCATGGCGATATGGCTCGATCGCGGGATACAGGTCGCGACGCTGCATGGTTGCCGCGCTCGGTGCGGTGCTGCGAGTGGAGACGGACGACCGCGCAGCGGACTTGGGCACGCTCACGGACCGCATCGCGTTACGCGCGGCGGATTTTGGTTTCGGCACCGTCCGCTTGAGCGTGGGTTGGGCCGGGCGCCGTACGGCGGTGCGCGGCCTGGCTGCGCCTTTTTTTTTCTTCATCGACTTTCCTTTGTTTCCTGACAATTTATGCGCGCTGCACCAAGGGCCCCAACGGCCGTCCGCCGAGCAGGTGCAGGTGCAGGTGGTAGACCTCCTGACCACTGTCGGGGTTGCAGTTAATGATCAACCGATAGCCGCTCTTGGCAATGTTTTGCTGGCGGGCGATATCCCGTGCGACGATGACCATGTGTCCAATCAGGGACTCGTCCTCATCTGCGACATCATCGGTAGTTGGAATGACCTTGATCGGTACAATTAATATATGTGTCGGCGCGGCGGGTCGAATGTCCGTAAAGGCGACCACGCGGTCATCCCGGTAGACGATGGTTGCCGGCAGCTGGCCTGCAATGATCTTTTCGAAAAGCGTAGGCATGTCATACGCCTCGGTAGTTGGGGTTTCTAAGATTAGCAGGATCGGCGCCGGTGGCCCGATTTCCGGGCGTGTGTGCAGCGCACCACGGTTTGGCTATCGCAAAGGTGGCCATCAGTGGGGCCATCAGTGGGGCCGGGACGTTAATAGTAATGGGAACGATTCTCATATAGAATTGCATCTATGGATATGACACACGTTGACGGCTGCCTCCGATCGCCCGAGTTGCCCGCGGAGGTCGACACCTTGCGGGGGAGCGTGGCCGCGACGGCGAGCGGCATGAAGCTTGCGGACCTTGCCACCGGCGCGGAGGCTCGGGTGGTTTCGGTGTCGCCGGTGGGCTCCAGCGCATCGGTCGAGTTGGGGCGGCGATTGGCGGAACTTGGCTTCTTGCCGGGAGAAAAGCTGCGAATCGTTGCGCGCGGCTTCCTGGGACGAGAACCCATCGCGGTACGTATCGGAACGGGCACTTTTGCCCTTCGGCTTTTCGAGGCCGCCTGCATCCGCGTATGTCCGGAGCAGCCGCAGCTTCGCTGAAGCCCATGGACGCCGCCGCGCCTGGTGCCCCGAGCCCCCTGGTCGCCTTGGTTGGCAATCCCAACTGCGGCAAGACGGCCTTATTCAACGTTCTGACCGGCAGCCGGCAGAAAGTCGCTAATTATGCGGGCGTAACCGTCGAGCGAAAGGAGGGCTCATTGCTGACGCCGTCGGGCAAGCGGGTCCGCATCCTCGATTTGCCCGGTGCGTACAGCCTCGATCCGCTGACACCCGATGAACAAGTGACGGCCGATGTGCTGCTCGGGCGGCGTGCGGGCGAGACCTTGCCGGACTTCGTCGTCTGCGTCACCGACGCGACCAACCTGCGGCAGAACCTGCGACTGGTTTTGAGCCTGAAACGGCTGGGGCTGCCCATGGTCATTGCGCTCAACATGACGGATATCGCACGCCGTAAAGGCATTGTCATCAATGCCGAGAAGCTTAGCGTAGAGTTGGGTGTGCCCGTGGTCGAGACGGTGGGCGTCAAAGCGTCCGGAGCCGGCGCGCTCATCAAGGTGCTCGATGCCGTCGCGCCGCCGACCCAGCCGCGTCAGGCGGTCGAGTGGCGGACACCGACGGCGGCGGACATTTCCCACGATCAGAATGAGGTGCGGCGCATTCTCGGCGTGGTGGGCGGTGATCGGTTGGACGGCGTCACCCGGAGCGACCGGATCGACGCCGTCGTGCTGCATCCCGTGGCGGGCCCGCTGATTCTGGCGCTGATTCTATTCCTGGTGTTTCAAGCGGTGTTCGCCTGGGCGCAAGTCCCGATGGACGCCATCAAATCCGGCGTGGGCGTAATCGGCGAGTGGGTGGGCCATTCGCTGCCAGCGAGTTTGCTCAAGGACTTATTCATCAACGGCGTGCTGGCGGGAGTCGGCAGCGTGCTGGTATTCCTGCCGCAAATCATCATTTTGTTTTTCTTCATCTTGGTGCTCGAGGACTCGGGATACCTACCGCGCGCCGCCTTTCTGTTGGATCGCCTGATGGGTAGCGTGGGGCTGTCCGGCCGAGCATTCATCCCCTTGCTGTCGAGCTTCGCTTGCGCCATTCCCGGCATCATGGCGACGCGCACCATCCAAAATCCGCGCGACCGGCTCAGCACCATCATGATTGCGCCGTTGATGACATGCTCCGCACGGTTGCCGGTATATGCGCTCATCATCGGTGCGTTTATTCCGCGGCGCACGGTGTGGGGCGGCTTGGAGTTGCAAGGCTTGGTGCTTTTCGTGCTCTACATTGCGGGTATCGCAAGCGCCATGGGCGTTGCGTATGTGCTCAAGCGCAGCGGCTCCGGCACGCGCTTCCAATCGCTGATGTTGGAACTGCCGGTTTATCACTGGCCGAACTTGCGCAATTTGGGCATTGGCCTGTGGCAACGCATCGAGATATTTTTGAGCCGCGTCGGCACCATCATTCTGGCGTTGATGGTCATCCTCTGGGCGCTGAGTTCGTTCCCGGCGCCGCCCCCCGGCGCCACCGGCCCCCCGATTCAGTACAGCATCGCGGGACACATCGGTTCTTGGCTCGCCGTCATCTTTGCGCCGATCGGCTTCAATTGGCAGATTTCGATCGCGCTCGTGCCCGGACTGGCAGCGCGCGAAGTGGCCGTAGGTGCGCTTGGCACCGTCTATGCGCTGTCGGCCACCGGCGCCGACATGAGCGGCGCATTGACACCGTTGATTGCGCAATCGTGGAGCCTACCAACCGCGCTGTCGCTGCTCGCTTGGTACGTGTTCGCGCCGCAATGCCTATCGACCCTGGCAACGGTGAAGCGCGAGACGAACTCGTGGCGTTATCCGATCATCATGGCTGCGTACCTTTTCGGATTGGCCTACGCGGGTTCATGGGTCACGTTTCGCGTCGCGTCGGCTTTGACGAGTTGAGGCGGGGAGCGGCTGTATGCGGTTCTTTCTCGATGATGTATTGGTTGGCTTGGTGCTGCTGGCGAGCGTCGTCTACGCGGTTTTTTCCCTGGGGCCGAGATCGCTACGCGGCCGCCTGTTGGGAGGGGCATCGGCCATATTGCGGCGATTGCCCGGATTTCCGGGTTTGCACGAACTCGCGCAACGCCTGGACACGGCCGCGTCGATCAAGGCCAAAGGCGCATGCGGTGGCTGCGAGAACTGCGGGTCGGAGCAGCCGCCAACCGTGCCATCATCCGGGCCTGAAGTCAGAATTCCGGTGTCGAAAATCGGCAAGCGGTGATGAAAGCTGCGGGCCTCAAGTTCCGGTGAAGATCGGCGCGCGCTTGCCGCGAAATGCGAGTACGCCTTCGGCGAAGTCCTTGGTGTCGCCGAGTTGTGCCTGCGCGACGGCCTCCAATGCCAATTGTTCCTGCAAGGTGCGCGTCGGCTCCTGATTGAAAGCCGCTTTGATCCGTTTGTAGGCTTGTGTCGGTCCGGCCGCGAAACGGCGCGCGATCGCCTCCGCCTGTTCCATCAACGCTTCGTCTTCCACACAGGCCCAAATGAGGCCCCAACTCGCGGCGTCCACCGCCGATAACGCGTCCCCCAACATGGTCAGCCCTTTAGCGCGGGCCGTGCCCACTATCCGCGGCAGGAAAAATGTGCTGCCGAGATCGGGCATGAGGCCGAGTTTGGGAGCAAACAACTGCAGAAAGGTCGCGGAGTGGGAGGCGAGCACGATGTCGCCGATGAGCGCGAGACTCATGCCGGCGCCGGCGGCTACGCCGTTGACCGCGACTACCAGCGGCACCCCCAAGTCATACCAGGCGCTCACCATCGGGTTGAAATGGTCCCGCAGGCTGTCGCCGATGTTCTCGCCGGCACTCCGTTTGGGATCCTGGAAGAAGTCATCGCGCGTGAGATCGGCGCCGGAACAGAAGCCGCGGCCCGCCCCGGTCAGCAGCACTGCGCGAATGGCGGGATCGGCAGCGATGGCGGCGGCGGCGGCGCGCAAATCCTCGATGAGATGCAAATTCAGCGCATTGAGTTTGTCGGGCCGATTGAGCGTGACGTGGGCGACGTGGTCTCGTCGCTCGAATAGTAGCGTATCAAATCTCATGTCTATTCTATCCTCGGGCAAGTTGAGGCCGGGTGAGTGGCGCGGCGATTCGAGGCATTCTCACGGCAGCATATGCCGTCCGCGGCATGCAGTATAATGATCCATGCCCATTCCCACGCTATTGGACCATCGCTTGCGGCTTCCGGTCATTGGTGCGCCGATGTTCATCGTATCGACGCCGACCTTGGTCATGGCGCAGTGCAAGGCGGGTATCGTCGGATCGTTTCCCGCTCTGAATGCGCGGCCGGCCTCGCAACTCGATGAATGGCTCTCGCGGATCACCGAAGAACTGGCCGGTTACGCCCAAGCGAACCCGCAAGCCAAGGTGGCGCCGTTCGCCGTGAATCAAATCGTGCATGCGAGCAATGATCGGCTCGAGCACGACGTTCGATGTTGTGTGAAACATCGCGTTCCGATCGTGATCACGAGCCTGCGGCCGCCTGCGGAAGTCGTGAGCGCCATACACAGCTACGGCGGCTTGGTGTTTCACGATGTCATCAATCTGCGTCACGCCGAGAAGGCCGCAGCGCAGGGGGTCGACGGCATCATCGCCGTGTGCGCCGGGGCAGGGGGGCACGCCGGACGCTTAAGTCCCTTCGCCTTGGTGAAGCAGATTCGCGAAATCTACTCTGGCGCCATCATTTTGTCGGGAGCCATGAGCACTGGCGCCGATGTGTTGGCGGCGCAGGCTCTCGGCGCGGATCTCGCCTACTTGGGAACGCGTTTCATCGCCACCGTGGAAGCCAACGCCAGCGACGCCTACAAGCAGATGCTCATCGACAGTCGCGCCGAAGACATCGTCTATACGTCGCTGTTCAGCGGGATCCCCGGCAATTATTTGCGCGGCAGCGTGGTGAAAACGGGAATGGACCCGGACAAGCTGCCGGACGCAGACAAGACGGCAATGAATTTTGGCAGCAGCGGCAATACGGAGCTCAAGGCGTGGAAGGATATCTGGAGCGCAGGCCAGAGCGTCAGCGGCATCCATGAGGTCGAGACGGTGCAGGCATTGATCGACAGGATGGCGAACGAATACGAAGCGACTCGGGTGCGTCTCCTTTGCGGCTGAACTCCGATCAGCTCACGCAAGCGCTCGGGCGCGGCCTTGCAGGCGTTTATCTTGTGTCGGGCGATGACCCCTTGCTCGTGGGTGAGGCCGCCGACGCCGTCAGGACAGCGGCCCGCGAAGCGGGCTACGCGGATCGGACGGTATTCTTCATCGATCGCGGGTTCGATTGGGATGCCGTGCGGCAGGCCGTGCAGTCGCTGTCGTTGTTCGCCGACCGTCGATTTTTCGAATTGCGCATGCCGAGCGGCAAGCCGGATAAGGGCGCAGCCCTGCTGATCGACATGGCGACGCGCCCGCCGCCCGACGTGCTGTGTTTGGTAGTTACGGACAAGCTCGATGGTAAGACGAGCGAGACTCCTTGGGTGCGTGCGTTCGAGCAGCACGGTATGTGGGTTCGGGTTTGGCCGGTCGACACGGCGGCTCTGCCCGGCTGGCTGCGCGCACGTGCTAATGGACTGAACATCGACATGGAACCCCACGCGGCGCAGTTGATCGTGGACCGCGTCGAGGGCAATCTCCTTGCTGCGAAGCAAGAGCTCGAGAAATTGGCCCTGCTTGCGAACGGCGAACCCATCAGCACCGAATTGGTTCTGCGCTCGGTGGGCGACAGTGCGCGTTACGACGTGTTTCAACTTGGGATGGCAGCGGCGGCCGGAGACGCGGAACGCGCATTGCGCGTTTTGTTGGGCTTGAAAAGTGAAGGCGTCGAGCCGACCCTCATACTATGGGCGTTGACGCGGGAGCTGCGCGGATTATGGCAGGCGCGGGAACGTAGCCGCCTGCGCAGCAACGGCCGCGGCGGCGGGTGGAATCAAGCGGCGACGCCGTCAGCTCGGGCCTTGGCGCGGATCGGGAAGATGCCGCTCGTGCGGTTATTGCGGCAGGCGCACCACACCGACCGCGTCATCAAAGGGTTGGCCCGTGGCGATGCATGGACGGCGGTCATTGGCCTGGCGGCCGCTATGGCGGGCGCTTTGCAAGCGACTGCGGATTCAGGCAGGGTAGCAGCCATATGAACCCCATGGGCATTTTCGGCGGAACTTTTGATCCGATTCATTATGCGCATCTACGTACGGCGCTCGAATTGCAGCAAGCGCTGCGTCTGAAGGAAATCAGATTCCTACCCGCGGGGAACCCGCCGCACCGTGACCGGCCATTTGCCGATGCACAGCTCCGGCTGAAAATGGTCGAACTCGCCACTGCTGGTCAGCCAGGCTTTGTGGTCGATGACCGCGAGGTGCGTAAGGAAGGGCCTTCCTATTCGGTGGAGACTCTCGGCGAGCTGCGTCATGAATATCCGGATCGCAGCATATGTCTCATCGTCGGCATGGACGCTTTTTTGAGCTTGCCGAAGTGGCACCAGTGGCGAGAGCTGCTGCAATTGGCCCATTTGGTGGTTGCGCATCGACCCGGGTGGCGCGCTCCCGGAATGGGGCCGTTGGGCGAATTGCTGGTTGACCGCGGTACCGGTCGCATCGGAGATCTGCACGAGCAGCGCGCCGGCTGCATTTACATCCATGCCGTTACGCAGCTGGAGATTTCCTCGACGGAAGTCCGTCAACTCATTTCGATGGGACGCGATCCGCGCTTCCTCATGCCGGATTCAGTGCGTAAACTGATCCTAGAAGCCAACTGTTACTCAAAAACACGGACAACTTAGTGCAGCCTAAGAAACAATCGAAGACGAAATCAAGGAAAACGGGGGACGGCGCACCCGGCGCCGCAAAGACAAAACGCAGTACCAAGGCCAAAATTGCCGGCAAGCCGAAGGGCGATGGCACGCGCAGCGTGGCGCAGGGCGCCGCTGGGCCGGCCGCGGCTGCCGACAAGGCGAAGGCAGCCGCAGCGCGGGCGACCTCGCTCCAGGCGGTAGTCATCAATGCGTTGGACGACATGAAAGCATTGGAGATCAAGGTGTTGGATGTCCGCGGTCTTACCGATGTCGCCGACACCATGGTGATTGCCAGCGGCACATCGGACCGACACGTACGGTCGGTGGCGCAGAAATTGGTCGAGAAGACCAAAGCCGCCGGGTTCCGTCCCCACGGCGTTGAGGGTCAACAGGACAGCGACTGGGTACTCATCGACCTAAACGAGATGATCGTGCATGTCATGCTGCCGCGCGTGCGGGAGTTCTACGGTCTCGAGAAGCTCTGGGACATGACCCAATCTAAGCGGGCGGCTCGCGCCTGACGCCTTGCGCCTTAAGCGCAGTGCGTTACGCGATATGAAATGCCGATTGATTGCCGCCGGCACACGGATGCCCGACTGGGTCAATGCAGGCTTTCGCGACTATCAGAAGCGATTGCGGTCGCCGTTGGCCCTCGACCTGGTGGAGATCCCGATAGCCACCCGCAGGGCGGGTGAAAACCCGCAGCGTGCCATTACTCGCGAAGGCGAAAACATGCTCGCAGCGCTCGGGCGAGACGATTTTGTGGTGGCGCTCGAAGTGACGGCGAAGTCGATGACTACCGAGCAGGTCAGCTCTTGGCTGGCGGAGCGGTTGCGCGAGGCGCGGCCGCTGGTTTTGCTGATCGGCGGCCCAGACGGCCTGTCGGATGCCTGTCGGACAAGAGCCAACCATGCCTGGTCTCTGTCGCCCCTCACCTTGCCGCATGGATTGGTGCGCGTAATTCTCGCCGAGCAGATCTATCGAGCCATGAGTATGCTCGCCGGACATCCGTATCACCGCGCTTAAGGTTCGGTATCCTGGCGGTATGTCGGCAAATTTTGTCTACCTGGCCTCGGGCTCGCCCCGTCGGCGCGAGCTCCTCACGCAAATAGGCGTTCCTTTTCAATTGCTTACCGTGATCGTGGACGAATCCATCGTGCCCGGGGAGGCGCCTGAGGCGTATGTGGCGCGCGTCAGCATCTTAAAGGCCGCCACCGCTTTGACGGTCCGACCTGCCCGGCAGGCGGCGCCGGTGTTGGCTGCAGACACGGCGGTCGTGCTCGACGGAAAAATTCTGTCGAAGCCGACCGATGCGGAAGATGGAGTCCGGATGTTGCGTGAGCTGTCCGGCCGCACGCATGAGGTGTTGACCGGCATCGCCTTGGCGACCGCACGAGGCGTGCAATCGTGTTTGAGCCGCAGCCAGGTGACCTTTCGAGCGATCGCCACCGCCGAGGCACATGCCTATTGGGACACCGGAGAACCGCATGACAAGGCCGGTGGCTACGCCATCCAGGGGCGCGCCGCCGTCTTCGTTGCGGATCTGCGGGGCAGCTATTCGGGGGTGATGGGATTGCCGCTGTATGAAACGGCGGCACTGCTGGAGTCGGAGGGGGTGCCGCGATGGCTCCTATGATCGGCAGGCACGATGTCCACTGAGATTCTCATCAACGCGAGCTTGCACGAAGCACGGGCTGCGGTCGTTGAAAACGGCGTCCTACAAGAAGTGTTCCTCGAGCGGGCCAGCCGCCGCGGCCTCATCAGCAACATCTACAAAGGACGGGTATCGCGCGTTTTGCCGGGCATGCAGGCCGCGTTCATCGAGATCGGCCTGGAACGTACGGCGTTCCTGCATGCCTCGGACATTGTCGATCCGCGGCATGCGGACACCGGCATCGAGCCGCCGCGCACGGAGAACATCCGCGCCTTGGTGTCCGAAGGCGACGAAATCCTCGTACAAGTCGTCAAGGACCCGCTGGGCACCAAAGGCGCCCGGCTCACGACCTACATCACTTTGCCGTCGCGCTATCTCGTCTACATGCCGCAGAGTCGGGGGGTCGGCGTATCGGCGCGCATCGAGGATGAAGCGGAGCGCGAGCGGCTGCGCAGCGCGGTTCAGGCCGGTTTGGATGCATCCGAAAATGCCGGGTACATCGTGCGTACGGCAGCGGAAGACGCGCCGCCCGGAGCGCTGCTCGCCGATATGCAGTACCTGCGCAAGCTCTGGCAGTTCGTGCGGCACAAGGGCCTGCGGACGGATCCCGGTAATCTGGTGCACGCCGACTTGCCGCTGCACCTGCGGGTGCTGCGCGATCTGCTGCGGCCCGACGTCGATCGGGTATTGATCGACCAGGCCAATGCGCATCGTGAGATGCTGGAGTTCGCCGCCACCTTCATGCCCGAGGCGATGCCGCGGTTGGAACCGTACGGCGAGGCGCGTCCGCTGTTCGAACTGCACCATGTCGAGGAGGAAATTCAGAGGGCCTTGGATCGCAAGGTCTCGCTCAAGTCGGGCGGGTACGTGATCATCGACCAGACGGAGGCCATGACCACCGTGGACGTCAACACGGGCGCCTTTGTCGGCCACCGGAATCTCGAAGAAACCATTTTTCGCACCAACCTTGAAGCGGCCGTGACCATCGCGAGGCAGCTGCGATTGCGCAATCTCGGCGGCATCATCATCATCGATTTCATCGACATGGAGGAGCCGGAACACCGTCGTCAGGTGATTCAGGCCTTGGAAAGGGCGCTGAGCGATGACCACGTGAAGACCAACATCTCGTCGGTGTCGCCTCTTGGACTCGTCGAGATGACGCGCAAGCGAACCCGTGAAAGTCTGGAACATCTGCTCTGTCAAGCTTGTCCCACCTGCGAAGGCCGGGGCTTCGTCAAGACGGCGGAGACCGTTTGCTACGAGGTGTTTCGCGAGATTGTGCGTCAATCACGCCAGTTCGAGTGTCAACAATTGATGGTGTTGGCCCACCAGGACGTGATCGAGCGCTTGCTCGATGAGGAGTCTTCCGCGCTTGGGGAACTGGAATTGGTAACCGGCAAGCCCATTCGCTTGCAAACTGAAGCTCTTTATACCGTCGACCAGTACGACGTCGTTCTAATGTAGATGGCGCTGCGCAAACTCGGCAAGATCCTGCTCTATTGCTGCGCAGGAACATTGGGTCTCATGGTCGTGCTGCTGCTGGCCGTCAAGCTCGCGCTCGACCGCGTGCCGCACTACCAAACCGAGATCAAGGATTGGGTCCATGACCGAATCGGCTATCACATCGCGTTCGCGCACGTATCGCCGGCATTTCGCTGGTATGGACCTGAGTTGTATTTCGAACGGTTCGAATTGCGGTCGAAGGACGACCAGCGGGTCTTGGCGCGCGCCGCAGGCGGCCGCATCGGCGCGGACCTATGGCAGCTGATCCGCAGCGGCCAATTGTTCGCCGGACGCATTGAGCTCGATTCGCCGAACATCTCCGTCACCCGCACGGGGCCGAACCAATATGCATTGGCCTCCGAGATCAAACTGGGACGAGGAGACTCTTCCCTTCAGATGGTGAGACTCGAGGACTTGCCGGCCGGAACGCTGGCCATCCGCCGGGGCCTGATTACCGTCCGGGATTGGAATAGGGCGCTGCCGGTGTTGGAGCTGCGCGACGTCAACCTGGATTTACGGCGCGGCGATGGAGTGGCCGCGCTGGCGCTGGCTGCTCACTTGCCTGCAGTGTTGGGCGGAGAGATCAGCGTCAATGCAACGGCTCGCGGACTTGGGCGATTGGATACGTTGACTTGGACGGCGCTGGCGCGTACGCGCAACTTGTCGTTCGGCGGATGGCGGGAACTGCTACCGGATTATTTGAGCAGGCTGGGTGCCGGCAGCGGGGGATTCGAAGTAGCGGCTCTCGGACGAGGCGCCGACATGACCCGCGCCGACCTGGATTTCGACGCCATGAATGTGATGATTCAGCTCACCAATGAGCCGGGCGTCAAGTTCGATGAAATTGCCGGCGCGCTGACCATCCGCCATTCCGGGGATCGCTGGACGCTCCTCGGGCGACGGGTGCGTGCGCTCTCCGCCGGACGGCGCGATCCGGAGTCCGCGTTCGACGTGGGCTGGCGCGGCGATGACTCGGGACTGGTCGAGCTGAAGGTTCGCGCGAGTTACCTGCGCGCCGAGACCCTGCTGCCGCTGGCCGGACTGTTGCCGCAAAAAGACTTGCGCGAACGTCTGCAGGCGGTGGAGCCCACCGGTGAATGGATCAATACTCGGATGGACCTGATACGCGACACGGCGAGCGATCCGTGGCGGTTCAATGTGCAGGCGCGATTCCGCGGCGTTGGGTTCGCGCCGCGAGGACGTGCCCCGGGCCTGCGAGGTTTGAACGGCGCGATCGCCGGCACCGAGAGCGGCGGCCGAGTGGAAATCGAATCCAAGAGCGCTGTGTTTGCGTGGCCCCTCGAGCTGCCGCAAGCGGTCGCTTTGCAGGAGTTCAACACGACGCTTTACTGGAAGCGCACGCCGGAGGAACTGTTGATCGCGACGCCATCGATCGACATCAAGAATCAAGATGCGGCGGTGCACGGCCGGGTAGCCTGGCGTCAACCCGCGGACGGCGATTCTCCGGTGTTGACGGTGGCGGCCTCGGTGGACGACGGCAACGCAGCGGACGCGCACCTGTATTTGCCGCGAGCGCACATCCTGCCATCGGCACTGACGTGGCTGAATCGTGCATTCGTCGCGGGGCATTTGTCGCACGCTGACGTGGTCATTCGGGGTCCGGTGCGACATTTTCCGTTTCGCGACGGTACGGGCCTGTTTTTGGCCCGTGCTCATGTCGACGGCATGACGCTCGACTACCGAGAGGGCTGGCCACGGGCGGAGAATCTCGCGCTGTCGGCTGAATTTCGCAACGAAGGCGTCACCATCCAGCTGCTCAAGGGAAATGTCGGCAATTTCAACCTTGATAAGGGCGATGCCCGCTTCGTCGATTTCAAAACGGCCGAGCTGCAAATACATGCGACGGCGAGCGGAGATGCAACCGCCGCGCTCGACTATTTGCGGGCCACTCCGCTCGATGCGATGGCGGAGCACGCGTTTTCCCGCGTCGAGGCCAAAGGACCGATGCAGTCCGACGTGGACTTGTTTCTGCCGTTCAAAGAGTTCGGCCAACGTCGGATACGCGTGCATGCGCATTTGCACGGCGTGTCGCTCAACACCCGCGGCGGGACGACACTGGGGGCCACCGATTTGCACGGCGATGCGGATATCGACGGCGCACAGGTGTCGCATGCCGATGTGCACGGCAAAATATTGGGCGGACCTTTTCAAATGCAGGCGCGGGCGCCGCGCAATGCGCCGGTGACGCGTACGCTGCTGGTGTTCAACGGCACATTGAGCGGGGATGCCATTCATTCGGCGCTTTCGCTGCCGGCGAGTATTCCAATCAACGGTACGACCGATTGGCACGGTGTGCTCCGAATGGCGCCGGAACCGGCGCGCGAGCGTTCGTTGCGCATCAACGGCAGCCTTGCCGCACTCGAACTCAAGCTTCCCGAGCCCCTCGCAAAGCCCGCCGGTCGTCCGCTGCCGTCGTCCGTCGAAATTCTCTGGCCGACCAGCGGCGCTACGCAGGTGCGCGTGGCGTTGGGATCCGTGCTGCGCGGCCAAGTGACGCTGGATTCCGGCGCCAAAGGGCTTGAGCTCGGACGGGCGGCGGTTACCTTTGGCGCGGCGACCGAGCCCGCGGCCTTCAGCGATACGCAAGTGGTCAATACCGGCGGCACGATCGAACGGCTGGATCTCGCGGGGTGGCTGAAACTCTATACGCCCGATAAGACTGCCAAGCCGCTCGCCAGTTTTCTGCGCACCGCCAAGTTCGACGTGGGCCAGATCGACTATCTCGGTTTGTCGTTTCTGGATGTATCGTTGGATGTGTCGGCGGGCGACGCGGGTTGGCGCATCGGCGTCGGCGGACCCAATGTGGTCGGCAGTATTTCTTTGCCGAGCGCCGCGGACTCGGCGGAGCCGTGGCAATTGGAATTCCAGCGACTCAAGTTCGTCGATGGGCCTGGAGCTGCGGACTCGGGCCATACGCTGCGGCCCGGCGACGCTTCGCAAGCCGGCGGCACGGCCTACGGCGCTGCCTATGGCACGGCCTACGGCGCTCCGAATCCCCGGGCAATACCCGCGATGAAATTTCATGCGGCCGATGTGATCTGGGGTGAGCGGGAGTTTGGCGACGTGAAAGCGACTCTCGGCAAACGGGATGACGGGATCAGCCTCGACGAGTTGCGGGTCAACGGCGGCAACTTTACGGTCAATGCCAAAGGCGAGTGGCGCGGCAAAGATGCTGGGCTGGGTCGTATTGAAGGTTCGCTGGCGAGCACGGACGTGGGCGCGACCCTGAAACAGCTGGGCTACGATGCGGTGATCGAAGCGAAAACCGGGAAGATGGATTTCGATATGAGTTGGTTGGGCGCTCCCACGGCGGAAGCGCTGAGTGCCGCCACCGGCCGTGTGCAGGTGGCGCTGGATAAGGGTCAGATCACCGGATTGAAACCGGGCGCTGGGCGGGTTGTGGGCCTCGCCAGCGTGGCCGCGCTGCCGCGGCGATTGGCGCTGGATTTCAGCGATTTGACCGACAAAGGCCTTGCATTCGATACCGTTCGCGGCGACTTCGATCTTCGCGAGGGCAGCGCTTTTACCGATGATGTGCTGGTCAAGGGACCGGCGGCGGAAATCGGGCTAATTGGCCGCGTCGGCTTGAAAAACAAGGATTACGACCAAACTGCCGTAGTAACCGGTAATGTCAGCAGTTCGCTGCCGTTGGCGGCGTTTGCGGCCGGGCCAGTGATCGGCGGGGCCGTGTTGCTGTTTACCCAGGTATTCAAACAGCCGCTGAAGGGGCTGGCGCGGGGGTATTATCGGATCACCGGGAGTTGGGATAATCCAACCGTTGAACGTATCAAGAGCGCAGATGCCGCCGCGGCGACTGCAGAGGCACCGAAGTAAATGGGAAAAGTAGCCGCAATACAGATGACCTCGGGTCACGTGGTGGAGGACAATCTCGCCGCCGCCGGCAGATTGTTGCGCGAGGCCAAGGAGTTGGGCGCGGATGTGGCCTGCCTGCCGGAGAATTTTTCGTTCATCGGATTGAAAGATGCCGACAAATTGCAGGTCGCGGAAGCCGATGGCGCGGGCCCGATCCAGGAGTTTTTGCGAAATACGGCCCGTCAGTTGAACTTATGGATTCTCGGCGGCACCACCGTCATCAAGGGCGATTCGGCGACTCGGGTAGCGAATGCATCGCTGCTCATTGATTCCGACGGCAGGCGGGTCGCGCGCTACGACAAGATCCATTTGTTCGACGTTGCCATTCCCGGCCGTGATGAACAATATTTCGAGTCGACGCACGTGACGCCCGGCCATAAGGTGGTCGTCGCGGATACGCCCGTCGGCAGGCTGGGGCTCTCGGTGTGCTACGACATACGCTTTCCGGAGCTCTATCGGGAGCTTGTGTCTCAGGGGGCCGAATGGCTGGCGATGCCGGCAGCCTTCACGGTTCCGACCGGCCGCGCGCATTGGGAGACACTGCTGCGCGCGCGCGCCATCGAAAATCTTTGTTACGTCGTCGCTCCCGCTCAGAGCGGCATCCATACCAGCGGCCGCGAGACCTATGGCGATACATTGATCGTCGATTACTGGGGCCAGGTGCTGTCGCGCAAGCCGACGGGCTGCGGAGTGATTACAGCAGACATCGATCTTGTGAAGCAGGCCGAGACGCGCGCACGCTTTCCTGCACTCGACAATCGTCGACTGGGTACCCGGTCGCGCGCCACGGTGGCTGCATGAGCGCCGCGCCGATGTTCGATGTCGCGGAGCGGATGATCCTGACACCATCGGGTCTCGACGAGGGCCGATTGTCGACCGTGCTCGGCACGGTAATGAGCCGGGGCGTCGATTACGCGGATCTGTATTTCCAGCTATCGCGTGAGGAGTCGTGGTCGCTGGAGGATGGCATTGTCAAAGAGGGCTCACACAGTATCGAGCAGGGCGTGGGCGTGCGCGCCATCAGCGGGGAGAAAACCGGCTTTGCGTACACCGATGAGGTGCTGTTGCCGGCGCTGGTGGAAGCGTCCGATGCGGCGCGTGCGATCGCGCGCAGCGGCGGCAGCAACGCGGTCAAAGCATGGCAGCGCCCGCTCACGCACCGGCTGTACATGCCCATCGATCCTCTCGACACGATTCGCGATGAGGATAAGGTTGCTTGGCTGATGAAGGTGGACGCCGACACGCGCCGTATCGATCCACGGGTCAAACAGGTGATGGCATCCTTGGCGGCGGTGCACGAAGTCGTATTGATTGCCTCGAGCGATGGCACTCTGGCGGCGGACGTACGCCCGCTCGTGCGCCTGAATGTGTCGGTCATCGTCGAACAGAATGGCCGCCGCGAGCAGGGCTACAGCGGCGGCGGCGGCCGCTTTGGATTGGATGAGTTGCTGTGCGGCGATCAGCCGTTCGAGCACGGCCGTGAGGCGGTGCGTCAGGCGCTGGTCAATTTGGAGGCGGTTGCGGCGCCGGCAGGTTCCATGCCCGTGGTGCTCGGCTCCGGGTGGCCCGGCATTTTATTGCATGAGGCCATCGGTCATGGGCTCGAGGGCGACTTCAACCGCAAGGGTACATCCGCCTTCTCCAATCGAATCGGCCAGAAGGTGGCTGCGGACGAGATCACGGTGGTCGACGACGGCACACTCAATCGGCGTCGCGGTTCTCTGAACGTCGACGACGAAGGCACGCCCACCCAATGTACGGTGCTGATCGAGAACGGCATTCTGCGCGGCTATATCCAGGACAAGATGAATGCACGATTGATGGGCATGCCGGCAACCGGGAATGGACGCCGCGAGTCGTTCGCGCACATGACGCTGCCGCGCATGACCAATACCTACATGCGTGCCGGGACACGCGCGCCGGAAGAAATCATCGCATCGGTCGAGAAGGGTCTGTACGCCGTGAACTTCGGCGGCGGTCAAGTGGACATCACCTCAGGCAAGTTCGTATTCTCGGCAAGTGAAGCGTACTTGATTGAAAACGGCAAGATCACCGTCCCCGTGAAAGGCGCGACATTGATCGGCAACGGCCCGGATGTGTTGACCAGGGTCAGCATGGTGGGCAACGACATGAAGCTCGACGGCGGGGTGGGGACGTGCGGCAAGGAAGGCCAATCGGTGCCTGTCGGCGTAGGCCAACCCACTCTGCGCATCGATGCGCTGACGGTGGGCGGCACGGGGTAGCGGGGCGGATGAAGGCCATAGTGGCACCCGAAAGTGCGCGTCAAGGTCGCCAAATTTTGCGAATGAACGGCAGGACGGCTGCGGCGCACTCGCGCGGCCTGGCTTGCAAAAGTAGGTGCGGGCCCTCGATGCGCTCAACCTCGGCTCCGGAGATGTGCGCCGACAACCACTGCGTCGCGGCATATGGCACGACGCGGTCGTTTCGCGCGTAGAGGATCAGCGCCGGAACGGTTATTTTGCCCATGGATTCGCTGGCGTCGACCGTCAACAGCGCGGCAATGCGCCGTCTCACCACCGTGGCGGCAACACCCGCGATGGCGCGCTCAGCGTGCGCGGGCGCCGTAGAGGCGTTTTTCGACCCCCACATGAGCGGCGCCCTGAGCCAACGGGGGAGTGACTTGATGGGCACCAGGAAAGCCAATGGGCTTGCCCAGCCCAACAGAGGGTAAGGATTCTTGGCGAAGGTTCCGCAAAGAATCACCCCCATCAAACCGACCGGAGGGGAAGCCGCGATGCGTATCGCGATGGGTCCTCCGAACGACTCGCCCAACAATATGAAGGGTCGACCCGACGGTAACGCAGCGCGGACCGTCCGCTCCAGCTCCTCATAACCCAGCGGTTGGTGGGGGGGATAGCCGATGATGCGCGCATCGATGTCCGCACCCAGCGCTTGAACGAAGTTTGAAATTAATTTTCCGGTGCCGTCGAGACCCGGCAGCAAAACGAGCAAGGGTGGCGAAGGGGCGTCAGTCACGGGGAATGGAATCGGTGCAACATCCCGCCTATTTATACGTTTACACCAGTCTACGTGATGTCATCGGCGTTTCGGTGTGGGCAGAATCTTCGCACGGCTTTCATGGATGAGACCCTTTCGTCGCGGAGGGTTTGCAGGATGCTTGCCGTCGCGGGCGGGGCGCTCCAGTGCGGGCGCCCTGCCTGCGCCTTGGCCTACGCGCCCGCCGAATTTGAATTAAGATTCGCGGCGTGGTCGAGTCCAAGGCAGAAACTTCCATCCTCGTGAAAAAACGGCGCTTGATTGCGATCTGCGGAATTGTCGCCTGCACCCTTGGGTCGCTGGCCGCTTGTAATCGGCGCGAGCCCGTAGCCGAAGCGCAGGGGGGCTTCGCTGCGGCCGATGTCGCGGCACCCAAGCCGGTGATTGCCGCTCCGGGTTCGGTCGATGTTACCCGGCTGGGCAATGCCGCTCACGAGCCCGGCGAGTGGTTCACCACCGGGCGTGACGCTGCAGGCTCGTATCATTCCCCCTTGACCGGCATTAATGCCCAGACCGTGTCGCGACTCGGCTTTGCCTGGGACTATAAACTGGGCACTCGCCGCGGGTTGGAGGCGACGCCGATCGCGGTCGATGGCGTGCTGTATGCGGCCGGCAATTTTGGACGCGTCTACGCATTGGACGGCGTTACTGGGAAGGAACTCTGGGTCTATGACCCGCACATCGATGGGCAGTGGGGCCGCTATGCATGTTGCGATGCCGTGAATCGTGGCGTCGCAGTCTGGAAGGGCCGCGTGTACGTCGCGGCGTTGGATGGCTACCTGCACGCGATCGACGCCGCCACCGGGAAGCGCATTTGGAAAGTCGACACGTTGCCGGCACGCGGACCGCAAACGCCCTACACCATCACGGGTGCGCCGGTAGTCGCCGGAGACCTCGTCATCATCGGCGCCGGCGGCGGCGATTTTCACGGCGTGCGGGGCTACGTGGCCGCCTTCGACCTCGAGACCGGCGGCGAGCGCTGGCGCTTCTATACCGTGCCGCGAAATCCTGCACTCGGGGATCAAGATCAGCCGCACTTGGTGCAAGCAGTCAAGACGTGGGATGCGCGTCAACGCTGGGAGACCGGCGCCGGCGGCGCGGTCTGGGACGGTATTGCCTACGATGCGTCGCTGAACCTCGTGTACATCGGAACCGGCAACGCATCCCCGTACGACATCAAGGAAGACGGTCGGACCGGCGGCGATGACCTTTACACGGACTGCATCCTCGCGCTGCATGCGGGCACCGGCGAACTCGCATGGCATTTCCAGGCGGTGCCGGGCGACATGTGGGACTTCGACAGCACCCAGAAAATGATTCTCGCCGATCTGAATCTCGCGCACGGGACGCGCAAGGCATTGATGCAGGCGTCGAAGAACGGGTTCTTCTACGTGCTCGATCGCGCCACCGGCGCACTCATTTCGGCCAATAACTTTGCGTTCGTGAACTGGACCAAGGGGCTCGATCCCAAGTCCGGGAGGCCTATCCCGAATCCGGCGGTGGACTACAGCGGCTCTCCCAAAGTGGTGTTTCCGTGGGAAGGCGGCGCGCATGGGTGGCAACCCATGGCTTACGATCCGGTGGCGCAGCGCGCCTATATCCCGGTGCAGGAAGCGCCGAACGTGATGGTCGAGACTGCGCACCGCAAAGCTGGATTGGTCGAGGGACAGTTCACCAGCCCCGCATTTTTGCCGGAGGCCTACGACCCCAAGGGTCTCGCATCGTTGTACGGCTCGTTGCCGCCGTTGAACGCGCTTAAGCCAGGCCTGTCGTCGGTGCGCCGGCAGGGCTTTTTGCGCGCCTGGGATCCCATTCACAATCATCTGTTGTGGGAAGTGCCGACCGCGAGCGGCTGGGACGGCGGGGTCATGTCGAGCGCCGGCGGCCTGGTCTTTCAAGGCGACGTGGCGGGTATGCTCAACATCTATGCGGCCGACACCGGCGCAAGGCTGAAAAGCATCGACCTCGGCAGCTCCGTGATGGCGGCGCCGATGAGCTACGAGATCGGCGGCGTTCAATACGTCGCCCTGATGGCGGGTTACGGCGGCGGCGACATGGGAATGCCGTTTCCGGAGGGCTCCGCCGCTCGTCGCTTCGGCAACGAGGGCCGGATCATCGCCCTGCGTCTGGACGGCGGCGCCGTGCCGCGACCCGCCGAATTGACCCTAGCGCCTCTGCCGCAACCCCCGCCGCGCAGCGGAACGGCTGCGCAAATTGCAGCGGGGGAGCTGCTGTACAACCGGTATTGCTCGCGCTGCCACGTATTCGGACAGGCGATGCTGCCGGATCTGCGGCGGCTCAGCGCGGACAAGGACGCGCTCTTCTACTCGATCGTTCTCGAGGGGGCGCTCGCACCGCTGGGAATGGGCCGTTTCGATGATGTCTTGAGTCACGCCGACGCGGAGGCGATTCACGCATACGTCCTCGATGAGTCTTGGAAGGCGTTCAGCACGCGTGCGGGGGCTGCTCATTGACAGGCACGGGCGGCGGTGACGGTTCGGTTGGGGCTCCGGCGACGATGATGCTGGCGGGACACCCGGTCATCGTCGACGCCGCCGGCCGCTTGATGCCCTGGATTTCCTGGGGCATCGCTCTCGATCGAGAAATGGACTTCTATCAGCAATGTCCCTTGGATCACGGCTACCCGCGCTTCGCTCATGTGACGTTTCTGGATGGTGATTGGAATCCGGCGCCTGACCGCACGGACACGATTCCGGCGACGCAGACCGGGATGGCGATACTGTCGTACCTGGGTTACCACGAGTTCCGCGGCAAGCGGAATCCCGCTTTCCTGACGACGGCATGCTTGATGGGCGACTATCTCGTGAAGGAATCGCTCACGCCGAGAAAGGGTATGTACCCGGACTTCACGCGTTCGACCGGCAAGCGCGACCAATTCCCGCTGCTGGAAGACGCGGGATCGCAAGGCGATCGCCCCTACGAGATCGAACCCGACAAGGGGGGCATTGCCGGTTATGCATTGATGCGACTATTCGCGGCGGTCGGCCGGCGCGAGTACCTGGCGCAGGGGCTGTATAACGCCCGTGTGCTTGCCGGCAATCAGAAGGACGGCGACGCGGCCCATTCGCCATGGCCTTTCAGGGTCGACTATCGAAATGGCGAAGGCCGCGGTCCAGTCTCGGGAAACATGGCCTATATCCTGCGGCTTTACGATGAGTTGCTGGCGCACGGATACGATGAGTTTTCGGTTCCGCGGGAGTCGCTGTGGAATTGGATCAAAGATCATCAAATTCCCAGCGCCGCCACCGACGGTGCTCTGTTTGCGCAGTTCTTCGAGGACCATGAAACGCCGACGAATCGAACGGCCTGGGCGCCGCTGAATCTTGCCCGGTACCTGGTCGAGAAAAAGGAGCTGCTCGATCCCGGTTGGCGCGCCGCTTCCCGCATGCTGATCGAATTCGTTCGCAGGAATTTTACTCACGTCGAATTGGGCGTGACCGTGTGCCACGAACAGGATGAGGATGGCGACGCGTGGGGCGGCATTAATTCAACTTACGGTGCGGTACTCGCTCTTTTTGCAAAAGCCATCGGTTCGGCGGCGTTGGCGAGCGAAGCTCAGCAAGCGCTCAATTTCACGCTGTATGCGATAGACGATCGGGGCCGCCCGCGTGATCTGTGCAAGAATGCGGTACCCGGGGGCTGGCAGGAGGATGCGCACACCGACGTCATTCACAATTACGTCGACGCGTTGCGTGCGTTTCCGGAGTGGGAAGCACTCGCGTCGTCGGGTTGAGCGGGAACTCGACCTCGAGGATGCTCGCGTTCGGCCTGCCGCCGATAGCGCCACCGGCCAAGGATTTGCCGAAATCTGACGCAATGCGACATATCATGGCGGAACACCAATAGCGTGCAGCCCGTCGCATATGGCGGCGCACGGTAGTCGGTACGCTAGGCGCCGGTTGTCACTTCGGGAGTTTCCATGACCGACGATTCAATGACGGGAACATTTCAGCTCAATCTGCCGAGGGATTTGCTGTCCGAGGCCAAACGCCAGAACAAGCCGGCGAACGACCGGCTCGTGGTCGAGGGCTGGCGCACGTCGTGGCTGTCGCGCATTTCCGAGCTTCTGGTCGGCAAGGATTAGGCGCCTGTCTCAAGTATTCCGCGTGGCCCGGTAGAGCAAAAATGCTCGCGCGTTAAGTAAAATATTGAAGCTTTGACCGCTGCTGCGGGATTAGGATGCGCGTACGGAGGTCACCGTCCATGCGCTTGGCTCGCCCTGTTTACGAAAGTGTGCCGCTGATTTACGCAGCGATCGGCGGGCTCGCGATATTGCTCGCTTATTTCGATCCTGAGGAACCGGAGACGGCGATAGCCCTCGTCATCGGGTTGGCCGCGGAGGTCGCTGCCCTCACGGTATTCCTGCGGCGTCAGGATTACCGGGCTCTCAGCCGCGAGTACTCGGGCGAGACCATCGAACTGCCTTCGAGATTGAACCGCTAGCGCACGAGTCATCCCGCTAGCCTGAACGCCATCCGCCGGCCCTTCAAGATTTTTCGATGTGTTCCGCGTCGTGCAACTCGACGTGAGCCCGCGCGCGCTGCGGGCGTTCGTCGATATACATGATTTCGTGCTGACCGACCTGAACAACATCGCCGTCGTTCAGGTTGTAGCGCCTCACGCGTTTGGACTGCACGTATATGCCGTTGGTGCTGTTGAGATCCTCGATGAGACAGGCATCGGGCTGAGTGACTATCTGGCAGTGATGCCGGCTGATGAATTTGCTGTCGATCTGTAAATCGTTGTCCGGAGTGCGTCCGATGACCAACCGGCCCGGCTTGAGCTCTCGCTCGATGACGGTTTTACCCTCGCTGGCCAGCAGAATTCTGCCGACCGCTTGATTCAAATCTCTCGGGGGCGCGTGGGAATGCTGGAAGCCGGGTGCATTCATGCGATTGGTGGAGGAGGCGAACTCAACCCACTGTAATTCCTGAATCGCCGACTCGAGATCGGCAGCCGTTACCGTGTCGCTGTCACGTGTGAAGGCCGCCATCATGCAGGTGTCGCAAAGGGTGTTGATGAGGCGCGGCACGCCGCCGGTATACCGGTAGATCGTCGGATAGGTATCGTCGGTGAATATTCGCCGCCCCTGTGAGCCCGCCACCTCGAGGCGGTGATCGATGTAGGCGTTGGTCTCCGCCTTCGTGAGTGCGGATAAGTGGAAGCGCAGACGTACGCGTTGGGTGAGCTGTACCAGTTCCGGTGAATTCAGCTTCTCGTTGAGTTCGGGCTGTCCGGCGAGAATGATGCGTAGCGCCTTTTCCTTGGCGGATTCGATTCCGGACAGCATGCGCACCTCTTCTAGCACGCGATAACTCAAATTCTGCGCTTCGTCGATGATCAGCAGCACTTTCCGAGCGCTCTTGAATTGATCCACCAAAAATTGATTGAGCGTCGCCAGAACTTCCGGCTTCTTCATGTTGAAGGGCGAGAAGCCGAATTGCACCAAGACGGTTTGCAGGAACGCGGTAGGCGAAAGTTGCGTCTGGTTGATTTGTGCCACGACCACGTCGGGTTGCAATTCGCGCAGGAACGTTTCGATGAGCGTGGTCTTGCCGGCGCCGATTTCCCCCGTGATCACCACGAAGCCATCCGTGAACCAGATCGTCGACTCCATGTACGCTTTGGCGCGCGCATGCTGTTTGCTCAAGTACAGAAATTGCGGATCTGGACTAAGGCGGAACGGCAGTTCGTGCAGCTTGAACAGTTCTAAATACATGTCATAACCAGTCTACGCGATTAGGGCGTGCGGGTGAAACGTGGGAGTTCAGGAGCCTAGGTCCATTCGATGAATTTCAGAGCATCCGCCAGAACTCGGTTTCGATCCCTTGCTCCGGTTCTCATGATCGTACAGTGACCAAGTTTGCGGCCGGGCCGGGGCTCCTTGCCATAATCGTGAAAGCTAAGCCCTTCTATGGCCAAGAGGCGCTCAATGTCGGGCATTTGACCCAAAAAATTGATCATCGCGGTATGGCCCAGCGCGCGCGTGCTGCCGAGCGGAAGGTCGCAAATGGCGCGAAGGTGATTCTCGAATTGGCTGCTGATGCATCCCTCGATGGTCCAATGACCCGAGTTATGAACCCTTGGCGCCATTTCATTCGCCACCAATCGGCCCTCGACCACGAAGAACTCGATGGTCAAGACGCCGACGTACTGCAAGCGTTCCATGACCCTTCTCAGATAGCGCCTGGCCATGCGTTCTAGAGGCTGATGAACGAACGGTGCAACGCTGTAGCGTAATACGCCGCTCGTGTGAGTGTTTGCAGACAGCGGGTAGTAGACGATGTCACCCGTAGCCGAACGCGCACCGATGATGGAGATTTCGCGCGAAAAAACTTGGAATTTTTCGTAGATCAGTCCGGCTCCGCCGATGCGGGCCCAGGCGTCATCGGCGTCGGCCGCGCGCTGAATGAGGTATTGCCCCTTGCCGTCATAGCCCATGCGCCGGGTCTTGAGTATGCCGCGACTGCCTAGCTTGCGGATGGCGCGCTCGAGGTCCTGCTTGCTGTCGACGGCGGCGTGCGCAGTCGTCGGGATCCTCAAGGCGCCGAACAGAGCCTTTTCCTGGAGCCGGTCTTGCGCCACCTCGAGCGCCGCGCGCGGCGGGCGAATAACGGTCAATTTCTCGAGCGGCGCGAGCGCGCTGCCCGCGATGTTTTCCCAATCGAAGGTGAGGACATCGCTGCGCGATGCCAATTCCTCGAGGCGGCCGGCATCCTCGAGCTCACCCACCAAGATGGGCGCCACTTGGGCGCCCGGAGCATCGGCGCTGCGGTCGAGGAAGAGACAGCGCAGGCCCAACGGATACCCGGAAAGGGCCATCATGCGGCCCAGCTGGCCCGCGCCGACGATGCCTACCTTTGAGAACCTCAAGGCTGGCGCGGATCCGGCTTTGCAAGGACGGCCGCGGTTTGCGCCGACCGAAATGCATCCAAGGCGATTCGTACTTCGATGAACTCGTTGGCAAGAATCGCGGCAGCAAACAGCGCTGCATTCTTGGCGCCGGCAGCGCCGATGGCGAAGGTGGCGACGGGCACGCCGCCCGGCATCTGCGCGATGGAGAGCAAAGAGTCCAGGCCGTTGAGCGTCTTCGACTGCACCGGTACGCCGAGCACGGGGATCGACGTTTTGGCGGCAGTCATACCGGGTAGGTGGGCGGCTCCGCCCGCACCGGCGATGATGGCCTTCAGGCCGCGATCGCGTGCGGCCCCGGCGTATTCGAACAAGAGGTCGGGCGTGCGGTGTGCGGAGACGACCCGAACTTCGTAGGCGATGCCAAGGGCGGTGAGCGTGTCAGCCGCTCCTTGCATCGTCTCCCAGTCGGAAGTCGAGCCCATGATGATTCCGACCACGGCTTTCATGAAGGCGCTAGTCTAGCCGAGCAGCTCGCGCAGGAAGGCGAAAAGCTCGCGCGCACCGACCGGGGAGCGCTGTTCGAGCCGCTCTCGTTCGGCCTTATCGAGCAATTTGAGCAACGCTGCCCGGTCGATCTGCGGATATTCCTTGAGCAATTCCGGAACCCCGGCCGCCGGTTCCGACAGAAGCCGATCGCGCCAACGCTCGATCTGCTGGAAGTGGCGAATTTCCTTGTCGTGGCGCTGTTTGCGCTCGGCCAGTTTGGCGAGTACCGGCTCCGGATCGATGCTCCGCATCAATTTGCCGATATACTGTCGCTGGCGCACCTGCGCACCATGGGAAGGCAGGCGACGCAGGTCCCGAAGGGCCACGAAAAGGCTATCCGGCAGCCCCAAGGCCTTGATTTCCTGATCGGGCAGGGCCGACAGCTGGATGCCGAGCTCCTGCAGAGAAGCCGCCTCGCGCTTGCGCGCGCTCTTACTCAGGCGTTGCTCTTCAGTTTCCCCGGAATCGTCGGTTTCACTCGTCGTCGTCATATTGCGCATGCTATCACTCAGGTCGGTAGAATCATGAATTTGGAGCCCTCGAAGACTTAAGTTGGAGATGACGATGGCCGTCGCGCCTAACAACCCGTTGCGTCTTGCCCCGGAAGACTTGGAATCGATTATCGAACGCGCCCTGGAAGAGGCGCGCGCCCGCGGCGCCTCCCAGGCAGAGGCGGCTGTCAGCCAGGATACTGGTCTTTCGGTCAGCGTGCGACTCGGAGAGGTCGAAACTCTGGAACACCAGCGCGACCGCAGCATGGGGATCACCGTCTATTTCGGCCAGCGCAAGGGGTCGGCAAGCACCGCCGACTTCTCGCCGGACGCCGTGCGCGCCACCGTGGCCAAGGCTTGCAGCATCGCCCGTTTCACCGCGGAGGACGCCTGCGCGGGCCTGGCGGATGCGGCGCTGATGGCCCGGTCACCGCCCGACTTGGATCTCGCGCATCCCTGGAACGTCACCGCTGACCGGGCGATTGAAATCGCCAAAGCATGCGAAACGGCGGCGCTCGAGTTCGACTCGCGCATCAATAACTCGGAGGGAGCGTCCGTCAGCACGCATCAGGGACTACACGTGTACGGAAACACTCACGGCTTCGTGGGGGGCTATCCGACAACGTCTCACACCGTGAGCTGCGTCGTGCTCGCCGGCAAGGGTGAGGACATGCAGCGCGACTATTGGTATAGCAGTTCGCGGGACTGGCACGAGCTGGAGGATGCTGAGGCGATCGGACGCGAGAGCGCGCGGCGCACCATCGCTCGGTTGGATCCGCATAAATTAGCTACGCGCCGCGCTCCCGTGTTGTTCGTGCCGGAGATCGCGCGCGGTCTCGTGGGCCACTTCGCGGCTGCCATTCGCGGCAGCAGCCAGTATCGGCAATCCTCGTTTTTGTTGAATTCAGTGGGGCAACAGATATTTCCGTCCGGATTTTCGATCGTGGAGCGGCCCCACATCCCGAAGGCGATGGCCAGCGCACCATTCGACGACGAAGGCGTCGCGACGAAGGATCGCGAACTGATCGCCGACGGCGTGCTCACCGGCTACATCCTGTCGAGCTACTCCGCTCGGAAGCTGGGACTCAAGACCACCGGTAACGCCGGCGGTGCGCATAATCTCATCGTTGCTGCCAATACCGCCGGCGGAATGCCGGAAATGCTTGCGCGCTTAGGGTCAGGACTCTTGGTGACGGAGCTCATGGGGCAGGGCATCAACATGGTGACCGGCGACTACTCGCGCGGCGCTGCCGGCTTCTGGGTCGAGAAGGGCGTCATTCAATACCCGGTGGCCGAAATCACCATCGCCGGGAACTTACGCGACATGTTCGAAGGGATTGTCGCCGTGGGTGACGACATCGACACCCGCGGCGGAATTCGCACGGGTTCGATCCTGCTCAAAGAGATGACGATCGCGGGAGACTAGCGTCCCATCTACTCGACGAGTTCACGCTCCGGCGGTCAGATCCTTAACCGATCGATCGCCGAGGCATTCGCGAATCGCTGCTTCGACCTCTCCCATCACCAGCGATGCCGGCGCCACGCAGTGCATGTCGACCATCAATCGCCCGGTTTGTCGGGTTCGTATTGAGTCGATGACATTGATCAATTGGATGCCGGCGAGGTCGCGCGCGGGGAGAAACTGTTCCTTGTCGGTGGCTACGATCAATCCGCCACGCTCCAGGCAGGCGAGCACCGGCGCGAGCGCGGTGCCCGGGATGTCGAGTTCTGCAGCGAGACTGTTGCCCGTCCAATAATTCTTGCCGGAGCCGTAGTCGCGGCCGATCAAATACATCACCGCCAATCCCGCCTGCTCGCGCGCGCTGCCGGTGAGTTCAACCGGTTCCTGCCCATGACGCAGGTATTCGGGAAATTGCACATAGAAGGCGAGTTGGGCGCCGATGAGCAGGATCAGCCAGCTCAAGTACACCCAGATCAACGTCGTGAGGACGATGGCGAATCCGGTGTAGACGGCCATCATCTGCGAGGAATACACGATGAAGGTGGTAAAAAATTTCCCCACCAGCGCCCAGATCACGCCTGCGGTCACGCCGCCGATGAGAGCCGGCCGCAGCATGACGCGCGCGTTCGGAACGAACGCATACATGCACGTGAACGCGATAGTGACGATGACGTACGGCATGAGCCGGCCCAGCGCCGACGTGACCCAGGCGAGCGGTGGAATATCATTCAGCCATTGCGCGAACGGGCTATGTTCGGCGGCTCCCAAGAGTCCGACGACAACCGCCAGCAGCACGGGCCCGACGATCATGACGGACAGATATTCCGTGAAACGGCGCGCAAAGCTGCGCGGACGTTGGACCCGCCAGACGTAATTGAAGCTCGTCTCCACTTTCTGAATGGTGCTGATCACGGTGTAAAGGAGAAAGGCCAAGCCGATCGATCCGAGGACGTCGCCGCGCATGTTCGTGACGAACTGCATGATGCTTTCGGTCAATTGATCCGCCGCGCTGCCCATGGGGCGAAGGAATTGATGCAGGATGTAGCGCAAATCGGTGCGTGCGCCCAACGCTTTCAAAATCGAGATACTGAACACCATCAACGGCACCAGCGAGAGCAGCGTGGTGTAGGCGAGGCCCATCGCTCGGAGATTGATTTCCCCGGTGAGCCAATCACGTATGAGAGCCGCGGGGTAGCGCAGCAGGCGCAACACCGGTCCCCACGGAGGCGCCATGTCGCGCGATTTCTGAAACAATCCGTCTTCGAGATGTTGCTGCCAGTTGGGCATGGCGAAGAACTAGTGTCCTGAGTTAGGAATGCGCGCAATCAATCGCGACGGGGATGCGCGTGCGCGACAAGGCGCGAGGAGGAGGCATAGCCGCAGCTATGGCGACGACGAGTAACGCCGTATCGCACGTCCAGACCGAGCGAGAATTGATGCGCATTCCTAACTCAGGACACTAGGAGCCTGTCTGCGGCTCCTGGGCCGTCAGTAACCTCAGGGCTTCACGATAATTGTCGCTGGTACGCTTCAGAATATCGGGCGGCAGATGCGGTGCGGGCGGACTCTTATTCCAGTGCAATGACTCCAAATAGTCGCGCACGAATTGCTTGTCGAAACTCGGCGGGCTGATTCCCGGCTTGTACGATGCGACCGGCCAGAAGCGGGATGAATCGGGCGTCAATGCCTCATCGATCAGGAACAGGTTGCCCGCCTTGTCGGTGCCGAACTCGAATTTCGTATCGGCGATGATGATGTTTCGCGCGCGCGCATGTTCCGCAGCGTATCCATAGATCTCCAAGGCGATACGGCGAATGCTGTTCGCGTATTCACGGCCCACCAGCTTCACCATGGCGTCGAAATCGATGTTCTCGTCGTGCTTGCCGGCAGGCGCCTTGGAGGCCGGCGTAAACAAAGGTTCGGGCAGCCGCTCCGCCATTTGCAATCCGGGCCGAAGGGCAATGCCGCATACCGAACCGTGGGCTTTGTAGTCTTTGTAGCCTGAACCGATCAGGTATCCGCGCACCACGGCTTCCAAGGGCAGTGCGGTCATTTTCTTCACCACCATGGCGCGGCCCGCCAGTTGCGCGCGTTCGTCAGGATCGGCGATGACGTCCTCCACCCGCAACCCTGACAAGTGATTGGCCACCATGTGGCGCGTCTTGGCGAACCAAAACAACGAGATTTGCGTGAGCACCTCTCCTTTGAACGGGATGGGATCCGGCAATACCACATCGAAGGCCGACAGACGGTCGGTGGTGACGATGAGCAGATGATCCGCGTCGATATCATAGATATCGCGTACCTTTCCCTGGTGGATCTTTTTGAGACTGCGGAGGCGGGTCTCGAACAACGGTGCTGATTGCGAAAACTGTTCCATGTGTGCGCGTACTTCCGACTGCTACCATAACCCGGGTGGAAGGTCGGCGATTGTGGCGGGGCGGCCCGGATAGGTCAACGCGAATGGCTTGGAAAGGCAAATTCTTTGGGGCCTTGATCGGCTTCATGATAACCCGGAACGTCTGGGGCGCGGTCATGGGCGCCATCATTGGACATATGTTCGATGCTCGCGCGGTCTTCCGGTACGCCGATAGTGCCTACGCGACTGCCGCCGCCCAGGCCGCCGCCGGCGGGGCCCCTTATGCGTCCGTTTCGGAGGTTTTTTTCCGCACGACGTTCGAACTCATGGGACATGTCGCGAAGTCCGACGGACGCGTATCGGAAGCGGAAATCGACGCGGCGCGCCGGCTCATGCAGGAACTTCGCTTGGGTCCCGGTGAGGTCCAAGCCGCCATCGCCTGTTATCGCTTCGGGAAATCCGCGAGCTACGATGCCGCCGCAAGCGTGGAGCACCTTCGCGCCGTGTGCGCCATGCGTCACGACTTATTGCGCGCTTTCGTGGAGTTGCAGCTGCGGGCTGCCCTCGCGGGCAACGGCATCTCGCTGTCGTCGCGGGCCATCTTGACGCGAGTGGCCGCGCGGCTTGGGATCTCGGGTCTCGAGTTTGCTCACCTGGAGGCCGCGGTGAGAGCACGACAGCATGCGCGCAGCGGGCCAAGCGGCCGGCCTTCCACGGAAAAGCCTCTGGCCGCGGCCTATGCGGAGCTCGAGGTCAATGCCGGCAGCAGCGACCAAGAGATCACCAAGGCCTATAGGCGCCAGATGAGCCGTCACCACCCTGATAAACTGGTGGCCAACGGCTTGCCTGAGTCCATGGCGCAAGTGGCGAAAGAAAAGACGCAGCGCATCCAAGAGGCTTACGAGGCAATACGTGCTGCACGCGGCATGCGTTAAGAGTGAACGGGCTAACGGGAACACGCTACACGGGGTACAACATGGCTATCATCATCTCTCCATCCATTCTATCCGCCGACTTCGCTCGCTTGGGTGAGGAGGTCAATGCGGTGCTCGCCGCGGGCGCCGACTGGGTCCACTTCGACGTCATGGACAATCACTACGTGCCGAACCTGACCATCGGTCCGTTGGTCTGCGAGGCATTGCGCAAAGCCGGGATCAAAGCGCCGATCGATGTTCATCTCATGGTGTCGCCGGTGGATGCGATGGTGACGGACTTCGCAAAAGCGGGAGCGACGAACATCAGCTTTCATCCGGAAGCTACGCAGCACGTCGATCGCACCATCCAGCACATCCGGGATTCCGGGTGCAAGCCGGGACTCGTTTTCAATCCGGCGACACCGTTGAACTGGTTGGATTACGTGATCGACAAGATCGACATGGTGCTGTTGATGTCCGTCAATCCGGGCTTCGGCGGACAAAAATTCATTCCGGAAGCGATGGTCAAACTGGCCGACGCGCGCGCCCGAATAGACGCCAGCGGCCGCGATATCAGACTAGAAATCGACGGCGGAGTGAAGATCGATAATGCCGCCGCCATCGCCAAAGCGGGCGCCGATACCTTCGTTGCCGGTTCCGCGATATTCAGCAGCGCCGACTATGCGAAAACCATCCAGTCGATGCGGGCGCAGATCGAAATCGGACGGTCCTCTGCCTTGACGATGCTGCCGTTGCCCAAAGGCTCATAATCCGCCTGATGCCCGTCAGAGGCCCATAGGAAGAGGCCGCCTTTCGGCGGCCTCTTCGGATTCATTCATCGTCGTCCTCATCGTCGTCCTCGTCGTCCTCGTCGACATGTTCCGTGCGCGCGATTTTACTGGTCGCGGCATTGCTGGTGTTGGCCCCGGCTTTCACGGGCACGATCAACGGCCGTGTTTTCACCTTGGGACGCGCATTGAATACCACGATGGTCTTTCCGGTGGCGCGCAGCAGTCCTTGTTCCTCGAGCACCTTGAGAACGCGGCCGGCCATTTCACGGGAGCATCCGACCAGACGCGACAACTCCTGCCGGCTCACTTTGATCTGCATGCCCTCCGGGTGCGTCATCGCGTCCGGTTCACCGCAAAGGTCCATGATGGCGTGCGCCACTCGGCCGGTCACATCGACAAATGCGAGGTCGCCCAACTTGCGATTGGTTCGATCGAGGCGGGTGGCGAGCTGCGTGGCCAACTCGAAGATCAGCCCCGGGCTCTCCGCAGCGATCTGCCGGAAACGCGGATAGGTCATCTCGGCGAGTTCGGATTGCTGCCGGGTTCGCACCCAGGCGCTGCGGGTCGGTTGTTCATAGAACAAGCCCATTTCACCGAAGAATTGCCCTTTATTCAGGTAGGCAAGCACCATTTCATTGCCATCCTCGTCCTCGATCATGACTTCGACCGAGCCGCTGATGATGTAGTACAGAATGTCGGGCAGGTCGCCGGCGTGAATGATCACGGTCTTGGAAGGGACTGTCCGGATTCGGCAGTAGCTCAAGAAACGATTGATCGCTGGGATATCGCTTAAGGCTTTTGCCCCTTCTTCCATGGTCACTCCCTAATCTTTAATGAATCGCGGCTTTAACGCGTGTGCTGGCGCACGTTTTATTACATAAGTCCTGGAATCGCAAGCACTAACGGGATTGGTGCCCCGTAGGGAACCCCGTAGGGAACCCCGTAGGGTGTCCTGTAGGAACCCCATAGGGGACGCCGTAGGCTCACAGCCAATAGGAGCTCTGGGTCATGACCCGGGAGGCCAAGCGCATCGCCGAACGCAGGGGGAAGGGCAGCTCACCGGCGCCCAAAGACACAGCCTGCGCGCCATGCGCGACCTCGTCATGCGTCATTTGATCGACGATGGCTCGGCTGCGTTGATCGGCTGCGGGCAAGCGCTCCCTATGGCTGCGCAAGTGCGCTTCGACCTGCTTTTCGGTCTCGGCGATGAAGCCCAAGCTGGTACGATCGCCGAACGCGCCCGCGATAGCGCCGATGGCGAAAGAGCCCAAGTACCACAGCGGATTCAAAACACTGGTCCGCCCGTTCAATTCGCGGAGTCGTTGTTCACACCAAGCCAGGTGATCGATTTCCTCCGCGGCAGCTTGGCGCATGGCCCCGGCGACCGTGGCATCACGTGCGGTGAGCGCCTGTCCTTGATACAGTGCCTGCGCGGCGATCTCGCCCGAATGGTTGACCCGCATCAGTCGCCCGGATGCCACGCGTTCAGCCTCCTCGAGTACCAGTTCACCCCCGGCGGCCTCCGGCGATGCCCGGTTGGCGTACACCGGAGCGGCTAAGACTTTGATTGCCTTGCCAATTTCACCAATTAACCGATCGAGCAGGGTAAATGTGCGGTCCGACATACCTACACTATAATGTATCCAAGGTCGGTCGCCGAATCGGGGCTGGTAACGTGACCCGCGGTTCTGTACACTTTCGCGCCTTTCGTTAAGTCCTGAAACAGCTGAGTATTTCCATGTATACCGTATTTACCAAGCCTGATGAAGCCCGAGTCGACTGGTATGTAGTCGATGCCGCAGGCAAAACCTTAGGTCGCCTGGCGTCGCAGATCGCTCACCGCCTCAAGGGTAAGCACAAGCCGAATTATGCGCCGCATCAAGACCTTGGCGATCATATCGTCGTCATCAACGCCGGTACGGTACGAGTCACCGGGGCCAAACTTACCGATAAGTTCTATCATCAGCACACCGGCTATGTCGGCAATTTGAAGAGTATCGCCCTCGGTAAGCTGCTCCAAGAACATCCTGAGCGCGCCATCGAGTTCGCCATCAAGGGAATGCTGCCGAAAGGTCCGCTGGGCCGACGCATGTATAGAAAGCTGCATGTATTCGGCGGCAGCGAGCACCCTCACCAAGCACAGCAGCCCAAAGCGCTGGAAATCTAAGAGTTCGCAGGAAACCTATCAATGGCAAACACAGCCACCAATTCTTTCTATGGTACCGGACGTCGCAAGACGTCGAGCGCGCGGGTTTATCTGCGTCAGGGCACCGGTAAAGTGTCCATCAACGGCCGTACATTGGCCGAGTTTTTCGGCCGAGAGACCGGCCGCATGATCGTTCAGCAGCCTTTCGGCGCGGTTCAGTTGGACGGTAAATTCGATGTCGATGCGCACGTCGAGGGCGGCGGAATCACCGGTCAGGCCGGCGCGATTCGTCATGGAATTACCCGAGCATTGATGGCTTATGACGAAACGCTGCGTTCGCCGTTGCGCAAGGCGGGTTTCGTGACCCGGGATGCGCGCGAGGTCGAGCGCAAGAAAGTCGGTCGTCGCAAGGCTCGCCGCGGAACTCAGTTCTCCAAACGGTAGCCGCGAGAACGGCCTTCCGGGCAACCGGGGCGATCGAGGTTTTGGGGGATCGTCTAGCGGTAGGACAACGGTCTCTGACACCGTTTACCTAGGTTCGAATCCTAGTCCCCCAGCCAAACAGGGCCCACACCGGTGGGCCCTTTTTCTTAGGTGGACGGCGGTATCATGTCGGGCGATCGCAATTCGACTGGACGTGTAGCGCCGATGGCGCTTGCCGCGCTCGGGGTGGTGTTCGGCGACATCGGCACGAGTCCGCTATATGCCGCGTCGGCCTGTTTCGTGGGTCCGCACATCGCCGTGACGCCGGAGCACATCTTCGGCATCCTTTCGCTGATCTTCTGGTCGCTCGTGCTGGTGATCCTTCTCAAATACGTCGGCGTGGTGCTGAACGCCGATAATAAGGGCGAAGGCGGCGTGTTGGCGCTGACCGCTCTGGTCATCAATACCGAGCGCGCGAGCCCCCGCCGAAAAATCTATGGAACGCTCGGCATACTGGGTGCGTCCTTGTTTTTTGCCGACGGAGCCATCACTCCCGCCATATCGGTGCTCTCCGCCGTCGAAGGATTGCACGTGGCGGCTCCCACCGCGCAGATTCCGATCCTGCCGATCACGATCGTCGTGTTGGTCGGGCTGTTTCTGATCCAGCGCCACGGAACGGGTTCGGTCGGCAAGGTGTTCGGGCCGGTGATGCTCGGCTGGTTCGCGATCCTGGCCGTCATGGGAGTCAGTTGGATCCTACGTGAACCGCGCGTACTGATGGCGCTCGATCCGATGCACGCAATGCGCCTAATTTCCGATCATCAGATCAGCGCACTCGCCGTGCTCGCCGGCGTGTTCTTGACGGTCACCGGCGGCGAAGCGCTGTATGCCGATATGGGTCACTTCGGGAAGGCGCCGATCCGCGTGAGTTGGATATGTATCGTGATGCCGGCCCTGGTGCTCAACTATTTCGGTCAGGGCGCACTGCTGATCGAGAACCCCGCCGCGATCGACAACCCGTTTTATTTGATGGCGCCGCAGTGGTCGTTGTTGCCCCTCGTGGTCATTGCCACGGCCGCAACGGTGATTGCTTCGCAGGCCGTGATATCCGGCGTGTTCTCCGTGACCACCCAGGCCGTGAGTCTGGGCTTGTTGCCACGCCAACGAGTCGAACACTCCTCGGCGGAAAACGTCGGGCAGATTTATGTGCCGACGATGAATTGGCTTCTCATGGCGGCCTGCATCGCCTTGGTGCTCGGCTTCGGCAGTTCATCGGCCCTCGCGGGCGCCTACGGCTTGGCGGTATCCGGCGCCATGACCATTGTGACACCGCTGATCTTGAGTCTCATCAAGTCGCGCAGGGGAAGCGAGAGCCGCGCCTTGCGCCTCGGATTGTCTTTGCTGTTCATCATCGACATCGCCTTCCTTCTCGCAAACCTTACCAAGCTGGAGGAAGGCGGCTGGCTGCCCTTGGTGTCGGGCCTCATCATCTTCTGGCTCATGCAGACCTGGCAGGCCGGTCGGGCCTCGGTCCTCGCTCGATTGGTGCGCGAACAGAAGCCGGTGCGCGATTTCCTCGATGAACTGAAACGTGATCCGCCGGTTCAAGTGGCGGGCACCGCCATTTTTTTGGATGCCAAGGCCTCCGGCATCCCGCGAGCGCTGCTCAACAACATCAAGTTCAACCGGGTCATCCATGAGCGGGTGGTTTTGCTCACCATAGTGACCCGCGAGCAACCGCGCATTGCGCTGGCGAAGCGCTTGACGGTGACGCCGGTATGCCAGGGCATCGTCCGTATCGTTGCCCAGGTTGGATTCATGGAGAAGCCCAACATTCTGGAGATACTGCGCGATGCCGAGGCCTATGGTGTTCCGTACGACCCCGAACGGACGACATTTTTCCTGAGCCGGGAGGAATTGCTGGCGGGTCAACGGTCGGACCTGCCCGCATTGCGGCGCGCCGCATTCATGCAGATGGCGCGCAGCGCTCAGATCATCGCTGACTACTATGGATTGCCGCCGAGCCGTGTCGTGGAGATCGGCACGCGCATCGAAATCTAAATCGTCAGGGTTTTAACGCCGTCATCGCCTGCGATGAGAATCACATCGGCGCGTCGGTGTGCGAATAAGCCGACGGTGACCACTCCGGCTATCTGATTGATGGCGGTTTCCATCCGGAGGGGATCCGTCAGCGGCAGGTGGTGAACGTCGAGCAGCACGTTGCCGTTGTCGGTAACGACGCCTTCACGCCAGACCGGCTGGCCGCCGAGCTTCACGAGCTGGCGCGCAACGTAGGAGCGCGCCATCGGTATCACCTCGACGGGCAGCGGGAATTTACCGAGAACGTCCACCAGCTTGGTGTCGTCGATGATGCAGACGAACCGCTCCGAAGCCGCCGCGATCACCTTCTCGCGGGTGAGCGCGGCCCCGCCCCCCTTGATGAGCATGCCGGTCGTGGTCGCCTCATCGGCGCCGTCGATATACAGGGGGAGGTCGCCTTCCGAATTGAGATCCAGTTCCGGAATCCGCGCCAGTGCCAACGCTTCGGACGTTTGCCGCGAACTCGAGACTGCGCCTTTCAGCTGGATTTTACGGTCTTTGAGCACTTCGATGAGCTGCCCCACGGTCGAGCCGGTGCCTACCCCGAGCACCATGCCGGCTTTTATATATTGAATCGCAGCTTCCGCTGCGCGTCGCTTTTTTATCGTGGATGACGAAATTTTCCGCTCCTTGAAAACAACTGTGCCCGCTTACGCGGGCACAGTTGATTACTTTCGAAGGCTTACTTTTTCTTAGCGGCCTTTTTCTTAGCTACCTTCTTCTTCGCCTTCTTTGCTTTCGCTGCCATGATAGAAACTCCGTAGTCGGGTTAGTCCGGGGACCGAGTATATACACGAATAATTAATTTACAAGCAATACGTCGCGCCAATGCCGCGTATGTGGTAGCGATGTGAACGGCTTCACTCAAGAGTGAGAATGAAATCCCAATCCTTCTTCGTCACCGGCATCACCGATAAACGATTGCCCCGGCGCAGCAGAACTAAGTCCGCAAGCGCGTCGCCCGCGTGTTTCCGCAGGGCATCAAGCGTGATGATGCGCTTGAACTTGCGCTGCAGCTTCACGTCGACCACATACCAGCGCGGATCGCTCAGCTGGCTATCGGCATCATAGTGATGGTGGTTTCGCTCGAACGCGGTCGGATCCGGATAACCGCTCTTGACCACGCTCACGATGCCGGCAATGCCGGGCACCTCGCAGCTCGAATGATAAAAAAACGCGAAATCCCCTTTTTTTATAGAGTCGCGAAGCATGTTCCGCGCTTGGTAGTTGCGCACTCCATCCCAGGCCGTCGTCTGTCTCGGAAGGGTCGCGAGATCATCGATGCTGAAGGTGGACGGTTCCGATTTCAGTAGCCAATGATTCATTGCTCACCCTCGCGAATACCCCGTCGAAAATATTCGATGCCTGATTCGGTCGCCAGAGCATCCAAGCGCACATCCCAAGGGTCGGCGAATACCATATCGGCTCGCTGGCAATCGAAGCTGAGTCCCACCAGGCACGGACCCATCCACCGGCGCCGCTCGCGGCGGAACGCGAGCGCTCGATCGTAGAAGCCACCGCCCATTCCCAAGCGATGACCCGCGCCGTCGATTCCCACGAGGGGTACGACAATCAGATCGAACCAGCGTGGAGCGGTCGGTCGCCCATGGCGGTGAGGGACGGAAATGCCGAACACGCCGCGACGCGTCTTACCCGACAGGGGATAGAAACTGATCCGACGATGACGCAGGTCGGTGACCACGGGAACGAAAATACGCACCCCGCGGCGCCGTGCCGCGACCAGAAGAGCGGCCGTATTGGTCTCGCGGTCGAAGGGAAAGTAGATCGCGACTCGAGCGCCTGTCTTGAAGTGAGGCATCCGAGTAACAGCTGAAGCGGCAAGGTTCGAACGCAGGGCGTGCTCGGCGGGAGTCAATGAACGCCGCCTGGCACGCAGTTCTTTTCGTAATTTTTGTTTCATCGAGAGGAGATGGCGCTACCCGCATATGCCGTTTTGGACCGTTGCTCCCGACCTGAGCAACAGGTGGGGCTAACTGCGGCACTTAAGGCTTTCCGCTCAAGGCGGACTTGCACAATGTTGCCAGCAAGCAATGGCCCCTGGGGTTTACAAATTAGGGTCGAGAGGTAACCCGATCCGCATCGAACACCGCAGGCAGCGCCAAAATTAAACTTCAAGAAGCGTGATCTACAGCTCGAGCTGCTGACCCTTCTCCAAGGCCGACTCTACGCGCTCGCGTAGGATACGCAAGCGCCCGCCGACGTCCGATTCGAGATTGCTGTCACGATTGCGGAATCGAATCAATTCGTTTGCCATGTTGAGCGCGGCGATGACGGCTATGCGATCCAGGCCGACCACTTTTCCGCTATCGCGGATTTCGCGCATTTTCGCGTTCAAGAATTCAGCCGAATCAAGCAAATCGGATCGTTCTTCAATGGGACATGTGATGTGGTACTCCTTCTCGAGTATGCGCACGCTCACTCTTGCCTGGCCGTCGCTCATCAAGCCTGCTCCATCGACTTCAGCCGACCTATCATAGCCTCCACCCGCGCCCGGACTTGCTCGTTTTTCTGTAACAGGCTGGCCCGTTCCGACGTCAGAGTTTCTTGACGCTGGCGCAACGCCCGATTTTCCTCCTTGATCTGGCCGACCGTTGCAATGAGGTCCTCGAGGCGCTTTTCCAAACGCTTCAGTTCCAGTTCGACCGCGGATTTTGGCGTGCTCTCGTTCATAGATCGCCAATATAGAGCGCTCCCTAACGCAATGCAAAGGCGGCGCAACATTACAGGAAGCAGGCTCCTAGGCGGCGCGTGCGGTATTATTCCTCACTATGATGTCGGATATTCGGTTTCAGGACTTTGAGGATGTGCTGGCGGCCGCCGGGAGCATGGCCGACGCCGCCGAGGCCCACGGCTCGCTGTGCGGCGCCCTCTGTTCGATGTCCCCTTATAAGATGCAGGATTGGATCAACGAAATACTGCCGGATGGGGCGTCTCTGTCCGACGAATCGGCGGCCATGATCGAGCGGGTGTTTACCGCGACGGCGACGTCCTTCGGCGAGCAGGGTATGGAATTCGAGCCGTTGCTGCCCGACGATGAGCAGCCGCTCAACGGCCGCGCGAATGCGCTGGCGCTATGGTGCACGGGATTTCTCTACGGTCTGGGTACCGGCCAAATCTCCGACTTGGAGGCGCTCAACGGCGAGGTCGGAGAAATCGTCAGGGACTTTACGGAAATCTCGCGCGCCACCGGTGACGACGCGGACGCCGACGAATCCAACGAACAAGCCTATGCCGAACTGGTGGAATTCATACGGGTCGCGGCCCAGGTCGTGTTCGAAGAATTGCTTCCTTTGCGCAGACAGGTTTATCCGGCTACTCAGCAACGGCTGCACTGAATCCATGGACGGCAAGGAGTTCATGCGCCGGCGCCGGCAGTTCATGCGTATGATCGGCAAAGACGCGATCGCCATTCTGCCGGCGGCCCCCGTGCGCCATCGCAATGGGGATATCGAGTATGCCTACCGCCAGGATAGCCATTTTCATTATTTAACGGGTTTCCCGGAGCCCGAAGCCGTCGCCGTACTGGTGCCCGGCCGGAAGCAGGCTGAGTATCTGTTGTTCGTTCGGGAACGCGATGCCGAGCGAGAGTCGTGGGATGGGCCGCGGGCCGGTACCGAGGGCGCCATGACACGCTTCGGAGCGGATGATGCGTTCCCCATCGCCGACATCGATGACATCCTGCCCGGTCTGATCGAGCAGCGGGCGCAGATTTTTTACTCCATGGGTATGCATCTCGATTTCGATCCCCACGTACTAGGGTGGGTCAACGGGCTGCGCGGGCATGCCCGGCACGGTCAGGCCGGCGAGTTTGTTGCGCTGAATCACGTGCTCGATGACATGCGCCTTTACAAAAGCCGCGCCGAGCAGTCAAGCCTGCGGCGCGCCGCGCAGATCGCGGTGGGGGCTCACCGGCGGGCGATGCGTTTCGCGCGCCCGGGACGAATGGAATACGAGGTGATGGCGGAAGTGCTGCATGAATTTCGTTCGCACAATGCCGATTTGTCATATATGCCCATCGTCGGCGGCGGCGCCAACTCTTGCATCATGCATTATCGTGACAATGCCCAGCGGTTGTGCGACGGCGACTTGCTGCTGCTGGATGCCGGTTGCGAGCACGATTATTACGCATCGGACATCACGCGCACGTTTCCGGTCAGTGGCCGATTCAGCCCGGCGCAGCGCGCAGTCTACGAGATAGTGCTCGAGGCGCAGACCGCTGCCATCGATAAAGTACGGCCGGGAAATCACTGGAATCAGCCGCACGAGGCTGCTGTGCGGGTCATAACCCAGGGACTCATCAAATTGGGGCTCATTAAAGGGTCCTTGCCGCGGCTCGTCAAAGAAAAGGCGTATCAGCCCTTTTTCAACCATCGCACCGGACATTGGTTGGGCATCGATGTGCATGATGTCGGCGACTACAAGGTGGGCGGAGAATGGCGAGTTCTCGAGTCCGGAATGGCGCTCACCGTCGAACCCGGAATCTACATTCGCCCCTCGCCCCGCATACCAAAAGAATTTTGGAACATCGGCATCCGTATCGAGGACGATGTGCTGGTGACGAACGGGGCTCCGGAGGTGCTGACCGGCGAACTGGAGAAAACTCCGGAGGCTGTCGAGCGCCTGGTGTCGTCCGGGTGAGCGAGATGTTCGATATCGCCATCGTCGGCGGCGGCATGGTCGGCGCGAGTCTTGCCGTGGCGCTCGAAGGTCTGGGAGTCCGCATGGCGCTCATCGAAGCCGTTCCGCACGATGCCGCCTCGCAGCCGAGCTTCGATGAGCGAACGACGGCATTGTCCAACGGCAGCCGACGCATCCTGGAGACTCTCGGCGTGTGGCGCGCGGTGTCCGCGGCGGCGACACCCATCCGCAAGATCCACGTCTCGGATCAAGGACGCTTCGGATTTGCACGCGTGGATGCGGCGGAGCAGGGACTTCGCGCCTTGGGCTACGTCGTGCCGAACCGTGCTCTGGGGACAGCGTTGTGGTCAGCGCTCGCGCCGAGTGCGAGCGTGCGCGTGTTCTGTCCCGCGCAAGTGCTGCGGGTTGCTCCGGGGGACCAATCGGTGGAGCTCTCGATCGCGGAGGGCGGCGCGGAGTCCACGATCGGCGCGCGGCTCATCGTTGCGGCCGATGGCGCGCAATCCATCGTGCGCAGCGCCTTTGGCGTCGCGGCGGAGGTTCGCGACTATGAACAAACGGCGGTGATTACCGCGGTGCTGCCGCAGCGCTTCCACGATTACGTAGCCTACGAACGCTTCACGGACTCGGGTCCACTGGCGCTGTTGCCGCTGGCGGACGGCCGCTGCACGCTCGTCCTGACGCTCAAGCCCGCGCAGGCGGAATTGGCCATGTCGTGGTCCGATGAGGAGTTTCTCGCCGAAGTGCAACGCCGGTTCGGATTTCGATTGGGGCGTTTTCTCAAGGTCGGACGTCGGGTCCTTTATCCGCTGTCGCTGACTCGATCGAACCGCACCAGCGCGGGGCGGTGCGTAATCATCGGCAACGCCGCGCAAGGGCTGCATCCGGTCGCCGGCATGGGGTTCAACCTGGGGCTGCGCGATGTGGCGAGCTTGGCTGAACTCGTGGCGGAGCACCGGAACGCCCAAGATGCCGATCTTGGGCAGGGGGGCATTCAGGCAGAGTACGATGCGTGGCGCGCGGCGGATCGCGGCGGCATCATCGCCTTCACCGACGGCCTCGTCCGGATCTTCTCCAACCCACTGGGCGCCGTGCAGCACCTGCGAAATTTAGCATTGCTCGCCTTCGACATTCTGCCGCCCGCCAAGGCAGCGCTGTCACGCTTGAGTACGGGAGCTGCCGGGCGCATTCCGAAGCTGGCGCGAGGAATGGCGCTGCGATGAGTACAACCGGTGTCGATAGGGCCGCGCTGGGCCGCGCCGCGTCAGGCCGGGCCGCATCAGGCCGCGATTTCGACTTCATCATCGTGGGTGGTGGAGTTACGGCCGCTGCGATGGCGAGTTTGCTCGTGGCGCGCAAGTTGGCGGCGCCGGGCCGTGTTGCGATCGTTGCCGATCGGCTATCGCCGCCCGCAGCCGCAACGACGATACCGGAGGCGGACTGGGATCTGCGCGTATTCGCGTTGAGCCGCGCGTCGCAGCGACTGCTCACGGTCTGCGGCGCATGGCAGCTTCTGCCGCCCGACAAACTGTGTGCTTACGAGCGCATGTGCGTGTGGGAATCGCACGGCGTGTATACGCACGGCGTGTATACGCACGGCGTGGCGCTTGGTTTAGGTTCGTTGAGCTTCGATAGCGCCGAACTGGGGGAACCGAACCTCGGATTCATCGTCGAGGGCCGTGCGTTGCATATGCAATGCCGCCGCGCGGCGAGCGCCGCCGGCGTGGTCTTCATCGAGGCGGGCATCGCGGGAATCGTCGTCGACCAGCCCCACGTGCGTATTCGGTTGAACGATGGCCGCGAGATACAGAGCGCATTGCTGATCGCGGCCGACGGGGCCGACTCGCCGACGCGCAAACTTCTGGGCATCGAAACCGCCGGACACGCCTATCATCAAGATGCGTTGGTTGCCCATGTGCGCACCGAGAAATCGCACCGGCACACCGCCTGGCAACGCTTTCTTCCCACGGGGCCATTGGCTTTCCTGCCGTTGCCCGACGGGCGCTCGTCGATCGTATGGAGCGCGCTGCACGCGGAAGCAGCCCGCTTGCGCTCTCTGGACGCCGCAGGCTTCGGCGCTGCGCTGACGGCGGCGAGCGGCGAGTTCCTCGGGTCTTGCGAACTCACTACCCCGGTCGCGAGCTTCCCGCTCAAGCTGCAATATGCGGTGGACTATGTGCGTCCACGGGCGGTGCTGCTGGGCGATGCCGCACACGCCGTTCACCCGCTGGCGGGGCAGGGACTCAACCTAGGGCTCTTGGATTGCGCAGCGCTGGCGGATGTCCTGAGCGGCGCCGGTGGCGATGCCGGCTGCTTCGGCGAACCGAAGTTGCTGCGCCGCTACGAGCGTTGGCGGCGGAGCGAGAATTTGCTGGCCGCGGCAGCCATGGACGGGTTGGAGCGGCTGTTCTCGAGCGACAATCCGGCGGTCGCAAGATTGCGGTTCGCGGGCCTCGACGCAGTAGGCCGGATGCCGTTCGTCAAACGCCGGCTCGCCATGCGCGCATTGGGCCTGAGCGGCGACATCCCGGCGTTTCTCAAGGCGGACCCGGAGCCGAGCGTCGACTTCGGCCCGGCGTCTAGAGCCGGTCGATTTTCGCCGCGCAGATGAAATCGTTCTCGGAAAGTCCGCCGATTGCATGCGTCGTGAACGTGACGCGGCAGTAGTTGTAGCCGACTTGCAGATCCGGATGATGGTCCTCGACGTTCGCGATATGGGCCACGGCATTGACGAAGCTCATGGTGCGATAAAAATCCTTGAACTGGTACGCGCGCTTCAGGCTTTTCGCGTCCTCGGCGATCTTCCAGTCGCCGTGCAGTTGCCCGAGCAGCGCAGCGGCTGCGGCGGCAGGCAAGGGCGCGACTCCGCCTTCGCAGGGTACGCACTTCTTGGCGGACAGTTCATTCACGCCGAAATTCGAGTGTAGGTGCGTTCGATGTAGCGCTCGACGAGTTCCTGAAACTCTTCGGCGATTCGATCACCTTTGAGCGTCACCGTCTTGGCGCCATCCTCGTAAACCGGCGCGACCGGGTGCTCGCCGGTGCCGGGAAGGCTGATGCCGATGTTCGCATGCTTGCTTTCGCCCGGGCCATTGACCACGCAACCCATGACCGCGACGGTCATGTCTTCGACGCCGGTGCGCTGCTTTCGCCATTCGGGCATGCGGTGGCGGATGTGGCTCTGGATCTTTTGTGCGAGCTCTTGGAAATACGTGCTGGTGGTGCGACCGCAGCCGGGGCAGGCGACGACCATCGGGGTGAACGCGCGCAAGCCCATGGTTTGGAGAATTTCCTGGGCTACGATGACTTCCTGCGTGCGATCGCCGTTGGGTTCCGGCGTCAATGAGACGCGAATCGTGTCCCCGATACCCTGTTGCAACAGCACCGCCATCGCCGCCGTGGATGCAACGATGCCTTTACTCCCCATGCCGGCCTCAGTGAGCCCCAAGTGCAGCGGGTAGGTACAGCGTGCCGCGAGATTCTGGTATACGGCGATGAGATCCTGAACCCCGCTCACCTTGGCGCTGATGATGATCCGGTTTGCGCTCAAGCCCAGTTCCAGGGCGCGCTTGGCGCTGTCGAGCGCCGAAACCACGATGGCCTCGCGCATCACATCGAGGGCGGGCAGCGGCGCGGCGAGTTTCGAATTCGCATCCATCATCCGCGTGAGCAGATCCTGGTCGAGACTGCCCCAATTGACGCCGATACGAACCGGCTTCTCGTACCTACAGGCGGTCTCGATCATTTCCGCGAACTGTGGGTCACGCTTGCTGCCGCGTCCGACATTGCCTGGATTGATTCTGAGCTTGGCCAGAGCTTGGGCGCAGGCGGGGTGCGCCGCCAGCAGTTTGTGGCCATTGAAGTGGAAATCGCCGACCAACGGGGTGCTGATCCCTTGAGCGTCCAGACGCTCGCGGATATGCGGCACGGCGGCGGCGGATTCGTCGTTGTTGACGGTCACTCTGACCAGTTCCGATCCGGCGCGCGCCAGGGCTTTTACCTGCGCCACCGTGCCATCGATATCGGCAGTATCGGTATTGGTCATCGACTGAACGACAATAGGGGCGGACCCGCCGATGGTCACCGTGCCAACGCGGACTGCCAGAGAATTTCTGCGTGAACTCATGTGCACATTCTACCTGACGGCCACGGCGATCACAGCAGGGCTGCGGCGGGGCCTCTGGCCCGTGACCATTGCACGGCGGAGGGGGTACCCGGTGCGTTGCACGGTCGCTACGCCCTTATGGGTTACACCACGTCAAAATCGGCATAATGCGGCCATGGCGGCCAGAATCGTTTACTCCACCGGCATAGGTAGCTTGTGTCCCAACTGTCGCCGGGCGGTGACCGAATGCGTGTGTCCCAAAGGGGCACCGGGCGCGCGGCCCGGCGGGGCGGTCCGCGTGGGACGCGAAGTCAAAGGGCGCGCCGGAAAGGGCGTCTCCACGGTGACGGGGCTCCCCCTCGCGCCGGCGCAGATCGAAGCGCTCGCCACCAAGCTCAAGAAGCGCTGCGGCTCCGGCGGTACGGTGCGCGACGGCGTCATCGAGATCCAGGGCGATCATCGCGATATCATCGTTGCCGAGCTCACCAAGCTCGGATGGCCGGCCAAGAAGTCTGGGGGCTAGGCTCCTAGTGCCGGGTCTTCGCGGCGATCCAGTCGCGTACCGTGCGGTCCAACACCGACAGCGGCACCGCGCCCGTGGATAGCACCAAATCGTGGAATTCGCGAATGTCGAACGCGGACCCGAGCGCCTGCTGGGCAGCATCGCGCAATTCGAAAATTTTCAACTGCCCGACCTTGTAGGCGAGCGCCTGGCCGGGCCATGCGATGTACCGATCGATTTCGTTGGTTATGTCGAGTTCGCTCTTCGGTGCATTGGCCTTGAAAAAGTCGATGGCCTGCTGCCGCGACCAACCTTCGGAATGCATGCCGGTATCGACGACCAGGCGGACTGCACGCCACATGTCATAAGTGAGCTGTCCGAACTTCTGATAAGGATCGGTGTAGAGTCCAAGCTGTTCGCCCAGGCTTTCCGCGTAGAGACCCCAGCCTTCGGCGTACGCGGTAAAATCGCTCATGCGCCGAATCATGGGCACTCCGGCTGAATTCTCGTATTGCAGAGCGATCTGCAAATGATGTCCCGGCACAGCCTCGTGCGTAGTCAGCACCTCCATCTCCCACTTCGGTCGCGCTTCGGGCTTGAACAAGTTGACGTAGAAGTAGCCGGGGCGCGATCCGTCGCTGGACAGCGGCTGGTAATACGCGGTCGTCGTGTTCGGCGCGCTCGTATCCGGAACCGGCCGTACGCCATAGGGGGTGCGCGGCAGTTTGCCGAACAGCTTCACGAGATTCGGGTCGATGCTTTTCGCGATGACCATGTAGCCGTGCAGTAAATCGTTCGGATCGGTGTAGAAGAATTTCGGGTCGGTGCGTAGGTAATGCGCAAACTCTTGAAAGTTGCCCGTGAATCCCACCGCCGCGATGATCTTGTCCATCTCGGCGCGAATGCGTTTGACTTCGGCGAGGCCGATGGCATGGATCTCGGCGGCCGTCAGCGTCGTCGTGGTGTGATACGCGATGAGTTCACGGTAGAAGGCTTGTCCATCCGGCGTGTCGGCGATGCCGACACTTTGGCGACAAGCCGGCAGATAGGTACCGTTGAAAAACTTCTCGAATCGGGCAAATGCGGGTAGCACGGTGCCGGCGATTGCCGCGCGGCCCGCGGCCGTCAGCCGCTCCCGATCGCTCGCCGGCATCGACGGCGGAAAGCGATTGAACGGGGTAAAAAAAGGGCTGTCCTCGGGGTTGGCGACGCGTTGCGCGGCAAGCTGCGGCCTGACTCGCTCCATGATGACGCGGGGCGCCGTGCGCTTTTCGCGAATCCCGATGCGCAGCAGTTCGGTCACCTGATCGACGTAAGGTGCGAAGCTTTGCAAACGGGCAATCCAATTCTCGTAGTCTTGGGCCGTAGCGAAAGGAGTGATTTCAGCAATCTCGTTGGCTGTCTGAACGCTGCCTTCGCTCTGCAGACTTCCAAGATGACTGATTGCGTAGACATAAGGCTTGAAGGGCGCAACGGCGATGCGGCGTCCGAACTGCACTTTGGCGATGTCAAAATTAAGCCGATCGGCGGCCGACAGAGTGGCGGGATCGATGTTCGCGAGCTCTGCCAGGGCGGCGCGGTCCATTGCTTGCGTTTTGGCGATGGCCGGCAGCGACAGATCCGGCCAGCGGTCGTTGTAGCGTGGATCGCCGACGCTGGTGGCTAGCGTCGGGTCCTCTCGCAACCACCGCTGCCATTCGGCTTCGTAGAGCGCGTCCAGCCGAGATTTCACATCCGCCGGGGCGGGCGCGGCGGGCGCCGGAACCGATCGCAGGCAAAAAACGGCTGCGAACAACATTAGAATGGCTGATAAAGGATGTTTCATCGGCGGATTCTATCGATTCGCTGCGAAATACAACACGCGACCAAGAATCTAAGCCCGCCTCCGCATACAATGCCGCCCCAAATGGAAAGAGATAAACCGATTGGAATAACGCGCGTGATGCGCGCGTTCGGCTATTCTTTCCAAGGCTTCCGGCATGCGTGGCGCGAAGAGGCGGCGTTCCGCCAGGAAGTATGCCTCTCCTTGGCAGTCATCCCGCTGGGCCTGCACTTGGGCCGATCGGGCGTGGAACGAGCATTGCTCGTCTGTCCCATGCTGCTGATTTTAGTGGTCGAAATATTGAACAGCGCGGTCGAGGCCGTGGTGGATCGATCCGGCACCGAGCGCCACCCGCTCGCCGGCATGGCCAAGGACATGGGCTCCGCCGCCGTCATGCTGAGTTTCGCCCTCTTAGGAACCGTGTGGCTCCTCGTCTTGTCCGATCACGGACGTTAATTCCCTGCAACACTAGGAACGGCATGTCGCGAAGCTCCCTGTTCTTGTCCCTTATTCTTTTGTGTAGTGCTCAAGTTTTCGGTGCGGGCGCGCCCAAAACGCCAAGCACGCCGGCCAACTGGGCACAGACCCTCGAGCGAATAGCGAGCGGCGTCGTGACGATTCAGATCGACAGTACCCGCGCCTTCGATACGGAATGGAACACGTCGGCCCAGGCGACCGGCTTCGTGATCGACGCGAAACGCGGCCTCATTCTCACGAATCGCCACGTGGTCACGCCGGGTCCTGTCACCGCGCAGGCCACCTTCCAAAACCGCGAGGAGGTGCAGCTGTACCCCGTGTATCGCGACCCGGTGCACGATTTCGGGATCTATCGTTACGACCCTGCCAAGCTGCGATTCATTCAACCGGCGGAATTGCCGCTGTACCCCGCCGGCGCGGTGATCGGCCGCGAGATACGCGTGGTCGGCAATGATGCGGGCGAGCAGTTGTCGATTCTCGCCGGAACGCTGGCGCGCCTGGATCGCGAAGCGCCGGAGTACGGCTACGGCAAGTACAACGACTTCAACACGTTTTATTACCAAGCCGCGTCGGGCACGTCCGGAGGCTCATCGGGTTCGCCGGTGATCGACATCGATGGTCGCGTGGTGGCGCTCAACGCGGGGGGAGCTACCGGCGCCGCGTCGAGCTTCTACCTGCCGTTGACTGCGGTCGTGAGGGCACTGAAGTTCATCGACGCGGGCAAGCCGGTGCCGCGTGGAACCTTAGAAACCGTGTTCAAGTACACGCCCTATGACGAACTGCGGCGTCTTGGACTCGATCCCGGCACGGAAGCCCGGATGCGCAGCGCCTATCCGAAACTGACGGGCATGTTGGTGGTCGACGACGTGCAGCCCGGTTCGCCGGCGGACGGCGTGTTGGCGCCCGGCGATATCTTGGTGGCAATCGATGGCAAACCGGTGCCCGAATTCTTTGCGCTGGAGGATGTTCTCGACAGCCACGTCGGCGCCCAAGTCAAAGTCGAAGTGCAGCGCGGCAGCGCCACCGTGCAACATGCCCTCGACGTACAGGCTTTGAGCGCCATCACCGCCGATGAATACCTGGAATTCGGCGAGGCGGTCGTGCATACGCTGTCGTACCAGCAGGCGCGGCATTACAACCTCCCGATCAGGGGCGTCTACGTTGCGAATCCCGGGTATGTATTCGGCAGCGCCGGGATTCCGCGCGGCGCATTGTTGAGCTCGTTCAACGGCAAAAAAATGGAGACGCTCGCGGATTTCGAAGCGGCTCTCGCCGATCTCGCCGACGGAGCACGCGCGCCCGTGCGTTACGTGACGCTCGAGGATCCCCGGGCCACGCAACTCAAGGTCATCCGCATGGACCGGCGCTGGTTTCCCGCGCGCAAGTGCAAGCGTGACGACGCGCTGGGAATCTGGCCTTGTGTAGGGCTCAACGCGGGGCCTCTGCCGGCCAGCATGCCGCCCGCATCCACCCAATTCGCCAAGACCGGTGATGCGCGCATCGATCGGCTGGCGCCGTCCCTGGTGATGGTCACGTTCGACATGCCGTATTCGATCTCGGGAGTGACGGAGAAGAACTACCACGGCACCGGCCTCATCGTCGATACGGAGCGCGGGCTGGTGGTGGTCGATCGCAACACGGTGCCCGTTGCCATGGGCGACGTGCGCATTACGTTCAACGGCTCGGTCGAGGTGCCCGGCAAAGTGGAATTCATTCATCCTTTGCACAATCTTGCCGTGGTTTCGTACGACCCGAAATCGATCGGCAATACGCCGGTACAAGCGGCCACGTTGGTAGCCAAGCCGTTGAGCGCCGGCGACGATGTGTGGGTGGTGGGGCAGCGCAGCGATTCGAAAATCATGTCGCAGAAAACACAGGTAGCCAGCGTCGATGCGGTTGCTTTTCCGTTGTCCCGCACCTTGCGATTTCGCGACAGTAATCTCGAGGCCGTGAGCTTGGTCAACGCACCCACGGATTTCGACGGTGTGCTGGCCAACGATAAAGGCGAGGTTCTCGCGCTGTGGTCTAGTTTCGCTTTCGAAACCCAGCGCGATCTCGAGCAGGTCAACCATGGCATGCCGGCCGATCTGGTCACGGAGATGATCAACGTAGTTGCGGACGGACGGCCGCTCTTTTCTTTCGAGTCGGAGTTCGACGTGGCGTCGCTGGCCAGCGCCCGCAAGCTGGGATTGCCGGATGACTGGGTGCGGCGCTTCGAGGATCACAACCAACAGCGCCGGCAGGTGCTCAGCGTCGATCGGCTGGTGGCCGGATCGCCGGCGGCTGCCTTGCTCGAGCCGGGTGATCTATTGCTCGCCATCGACGGCAAGGTGGTCAACCGCTTTCGGGAAGTCGAGCGCGCCGTTCAGAAGCCCAATGTCGCCGTGACCGTATGGCGCGATGGGGCGGAAAAAACGGTGCAAATGCAGACGGTGGCGCTGAACGGCCGCGACATCGATCGTATCCTGATTTGGGCCGGTGCAACGCTTCAGGCTCCGCATCGGGCTTTGGCCGTGCAGCGCGGCATTGCCCCTTACGGGGTCTTCGTATCATTTTTCTTTTATGGATCCCCCTCGACGCATTACGGGTTGTATGCGGGGCGGCGCATCACGGAAGTGGACGGCCAACCCACGCCCGACTTGGACGCGTTCATCAAAGTGGTTCGAGGCAAGCCGGATCGTGCGTCGCTGCGGCTGAAAACGATCAGTTGGAATGGTCAAACCGACGTGATCACCTTGAAACTCGACAAGCACTACTGGCCGGCCTACGAACTCGATCGCCAGAGCGATGGGAGTTGGGCGCGGACTGCCCTGGATCCGCCCGAGGCGTCAATGGCGCATGTGGCGTACGCACCGTGATGCGGCGAGCGACTGAGCGTTAGCATATCTCGAATGACTCGTGGCATCTCAGGCACCTGTAGCCAAACGACGACAGTCGCAGATGCAGCGCGTCAGGACCTTGCCGAGATATTGGCGATCTACAACGAGGTCATTCGGAACTCCACGGCCGTGTATTCGGAAGTCGAATTCACGCCGGCCAGGGGTGAAGCCTGGTTCGACGCGAAGGCGGAACAGGGTTTTCCCTTTCTCGTGGCGCGCGACGCCACGGGAGTGGTGGGCTTCGGCACGATCGGTGATTTCCGAGCATGGCCCTGCTATCGATACAGCGCGGAACACAGCGTCCACGTGCGGGCGGATTGTCGAGGCCGGGGCATCGGCCGGGCACTGGTGCTGGAATTGATCGAACGTGCGAAGGCCATAAATAAGCACGTGCTGATCGCGGGAATCGATGCGGACAATAAGGTCTCCATCGGTTTGCACGAGAGTCTCGGCTTCAAGGTGGTGGGCCATTTGCACGAGGTGGGCTTCAAATTCGGACGCTGGCTCGATTTGATGTTCCTGGAATTGACTCTCTGAGGCGCCGTCCACACGCCCAAAGTGTGACGAAAAATCGGTACTGCGGCACACTTGCCCAGACTGTCATGCGAAGCGACGTTTGCTGGTATCGCAGTCTTGATATCATGCGCCGGTGGTAAGAGCTACGCAGACTGAAATCGAACAGGCCGTGGAGGCGCTGCGCGCCGGCGGCCTAGTGGTATTCCCTACAGAGACCGTCTACGGGCTCGGGGCGAATGCCGCGGACGCCGCAGCGGTCCGCAAGATATTCGAGGTCAAGGGACGTCCCGCGGATCATCCCGTCATCGTGCACTTGGACAATCCGCGGTATCTGCACCGTTGGGTGTCCGACGTGCCGCCCGTGGCGGAAAAATTGGCCGCCAAGTTCTGGCCGGGGCCTCTGACGTTGATTTTGCCGAAAGCCGGCAATGTCAACGACATCGTCACCGGCGGGCAGGACAGCATCGGCATCCGGGTGCCCTCGCATCCCATCGCGCAGCAGCTATTGACCGCCTTCGGCGGCGGCATCGCCGCGCCGTCCGCCAATCGTTTCGGCCGTTTGAGCCCGACCAAGCCCGAACATGTGCGCGACGAACTGGGCAGCGCGGTGAGCGTGATCCTCGACGGCGGGGAGTCGCAGATCGGTCTCGAATCGACCATCGTGTCGTGCCTGGGCAATGTGGCGCGGCTGCTGCGTCCCGGATTCATCACGCGCTCCCAGCTCGAACAAGTCGTCGGCCCTTTGACCATCGGCGGAGCGGTGCCGCGTTCCCCGGGAGATCGGCACTTGCATTACGCGCCCTCCACGCCGCTCGCCATCGTCGCCTCCGACGATCTGGAGAAATACGCGGGAGAGTTCGTTGCGCGGGAGGAAAAAGTGGCGGTGCTGGCCATGCGCCCGCCGCTGCAAACTCAGCGCTACATGACCTGGATCAATGCGGGCAAGAAGCCGGATGCCTATGCGCATAACCTTTATAATCATCTGCGCACGCTCGACAGCGCGGGCTGTGCGAGGATTCTGGTGCAGCAAGTGCCGGACGATGAACGCTGGGCGGCGATCCTCGACCGACTGCAGCGCGCCAGCGGAATCGACAACGGCGATCCGCTCGAACTGAGCGCCGGTTAGGGCGGAGACGGGTTTGGCAAAGACAACAGGAATACGCAAGGTGCCCGCCGGCGAAGCGTTGGACATCGACCCGGCGCAGGATCCGTTCGCGCGCGCATCGATCGAACGTCTGGTGAAGCGCTATGGATCGCCGTTGTTCATCATCGATACGGCGAGAATTCGCGCGCAGTATCGGCGGCTCGCCGGCGCTCTGCCGTGCGTTGATTTGCATTACGCCCTCAAGCCCCTGCCCCACGCCTCGGTCATCCGCACCTTGAGCGAGGAGGGCGCGCATTTCGATCTTGCGACCAGCGGAGAAGTCGATTTGGTAGAGCGTTCGGGAGTCGCGCCCGAACGTTGCATCCACACCCACCCGATCAAGCGCGACAGCGACATCCGCACGGCGTTGGCCTATGGGATCAACGTATTCGTCGTCGACAATCCGGATGAGCTCCGAAAATTCGTCAAATTTCGCCAGCGTGCCTCGCTGCTGATTCGAGTGTGTTTTCGCAGTCCCGATGCGGTGTGCGATCTGTCGAAGAAATTCGGTTGCGTCCCTGAGGTGGTCGCCGAGCTGCTGCGTCTCGCGGCCGATTTGCGCATCAACATCCAGGGACTGTCGTTCCACGTCGGATCGCAGGCCGTCGAACCCGACATGCACGTGCAAGCCATCCACGTGTGCCGCCAACTGATGCAGAGCGCTGCCGAGAACGGTCATGAGCTCAAGACCCTCGATATCGGCGGCGGCTTTCCGGCCGACTATGGGCAACCCGCGTTGCCGATCGAGGAATACTGCGCTCCCATCCGCAGCGCGCTCCGTTTGCTGCCGCCGGGCGTGCGAGTCATTGCCGAGCCGGGCCGATACATTGCGGCTGCCGCCGCCGTTGCCGTGTCCTCCGTCATGGGCCGCGCCTTGCGCGACCATCGGTGGTGGTATTACCTCGACGATGGTTTGTACGGCAGCTATAGTGGCCAGATGTACGATCACGCGAACTATCCCATCGACGCGCTGGTGGCGCCGGGCAAATGCTATCCGTCGGTTCTGGCCGGCCCCACCTGCGACAGCATCGATGTGATCAATGATAATTTGAACTTGCCGCTGCTCGACGTCGGCGATCTCATCGTCGGACGGTCGATGGGCGCCTATACGTGGGCATCGGCGTCGGATTTTAATTTCTTTCCCCGCGCCACGGTGTTGGCGCTCGATCGGGGCCGCGTCATACTCGAGCGGAGGCAGCGATGAGGTGGACGAGAAGACAGGTGCTACACGCGGCCGGCGCCGTGGCGGGGATCACTGCCGCGGGCGGGTGGGGACGGGCGGCGCGCGCGGCCGGCCTCGAGTCCCCCGCGCTCCCCGCCAAACGCATCGCCTTGCACAATTTGCACACGGCGGAGACACTCGATTTGGAGTTCTTCCGCGGCGGTACTTACGTTCCCGACTCGATTGCAGCCATTCAAGTGTTGCTGCGCGACTTCCGCAACGACGAACAGCACGCCATCGATCCGAAGCTGATGGATTATTTGCATGATGTCGCGCGGCACCTGCGCGTGGATCCGGTGTTCAGCGTGATCTCGGGTTATCGGTCGCCCAAAACCAACGCGCAACTGCGCGAACGCAGCAGCGGCGTCGCGCGCCACAGCCTGCATTTGGAGGGACGCGCCATCGACGTCCGTCTTGCCGGTGTCGACTGTGCGGATCTTGCCGGGCGCGCCCTGGAGATGACCCGGGGCGGCGTCGGGTACTATCGCCAATCGGATTTCGTCCACTTGGATACCGGCGCGTTTCGCACCTGGAAGGGTTGATCCGGGGCGTGATCCAGCGAGTTGCGCCGGTTGGATAAGAAAAGCCCCATCGTTCGGATGGGGCTTTCCGTCACCGAAGGGACTTATAGGTTAGATCTTGCGGCGGCGAGCCAGGGTACCGAGACCACCCAGACCCGACAACATCAGCCAGGCGGAGGCTGGCAGCGGCACCGGGGATGCAGTGCCGTCGACCTGGAAGTCAGCGATGCGCCAGTTGCCGGAGTTGTTGTTGTAATCAGCCGGACTCCCGGCAATTACCGATGAGGCCGACGCATAAGTGCCCAGCGTGGGATTGTAGGCGGACACGAGACGCACACCGAAGGTGGCGTCGTTGTTGACCGAAGAAATTCCCAGTGCACCAAAGTTGATGGTGTCGGTCTGGTATGAGCCGCCGGTGGAGCTATTGCCGACCGTGGCCGTGAGCAGCGATCCCACGTTCGTCCACCCGCCCGCGTTATTTACGTTCGTATTGTACTGCACCTGCATGTTGGCGATACCCTGAGCGGTGGACGCCCAGTTGAACGACACGAGCACGTTGCCGAATCCCGTCGTCGAGGCGCCGAATTGCGCGCCCTGAGTGTACTGAGGCGCGTTGATGCTCCAGCCGTTGCCGGGAGTCGAACCGGCCCCCCGAATGCGCCAGACGTCCTGGTTCCCGATCGTGCTGTTGGTGTCCTTCGTGATGTCGTCATAGGTCGTCGAGACGTTGCCGCCGCCGCCGGTCTCGGTATAGGTGTTGGTCATGCCGAGCGAGGTCGCACTGCCCGATCCGGTCGTGGGCGCCGGAGTATTGTCGGGAGCCACAGCTGCAAGCGTGCCGAAATTCCATTCGGTGATCGTGGCCGCTTCGGCCGAACTGTACGCAGCGATCGCCAAGGCGACCAAGCCTATTCTGGCCGTTAGATTAAATCGGTTCATGAAGTCATTCCTTAATTGAAGAAAATAGTGTTGTCGCCTGATTTGCTCGCCGCATCGTTTCGATGCGGCGAGCTTCCGATGGATCAATCAGGCAGCCTGCCGCTTGCGGCGTGCGCCGATCCCGAGTCCGCCCAGACCGCTCAGCAGCAGCCAGGCGGCCGCCGGCAGCGGCACGGGTGCGATGGCGACGCCACGGTACACCTGGCCCAAGGCGGCCGTGTCGAGGACACTAAAGGCTTCGCTCGACGCTTGGCTCGCGGTGGTGTCGCCAAGGGTATCCGTCAGCGAGACGATCTGGTTGGGATCGGCGCCGGCGTCTCCGAGGTTGCTGCCTACGGTCGAGGTGACGGCGAACAGCGTTACGGTACCGTTTGCGTTGACTCTTCCGGTCAGGTTGCGCAATCCATCGGTCGTCGTAGTCAAGGAATCGCCCGCGAGGCTGCCAGTGCCGTTCACGGTGTAGCTTTGACCGATCAGTCCCGCCTTCAGCGTGTAGTCCAACGTCCAGGTTCCGCCGACGAGGCTCCACTTCTGCAGGCCGCCGGCTTCATAAGGCGTCGTCGAGAAGTCAGACGTGCTGCCTGAGCCCTCGTCGGCGACATACAGCGTCGTCGCGTTGGCAAAGAACAGGCCGAACGGGTGATAGACCGGGTCGCTTGCCGAGGGCGTGGCCTTGGCGAGCGTCGTCGAAAAGCCCGGCAGAATCGTCATGGACCCGGCGCTGGCCGTCGGACTCGTGGTGCTCGACGTCATTCCAGCGGGGCCGACCTGATAGACGCTGTCGATGCCGTTGGAGCCGCTGCCCTTGGTGACGTACAGAACGCCGTTATAAACAGTCTCGCCGCGGAAGTTATTGTCCTTCGCCGCTTTGTCGCCCGCATAGCCGTTCTGCGTGATGTTGTACGAGGCGACCTGAGTGGTGCCCGGCGTCGCCGGCGTCGCATTGTTGCCGGGAGTCAGCAGCTGCACGCCGGTTCCGGCCGTCGTCGCCGCGCTGCCGCTGCCGTTGCCGCCGTTGCCGACCATGTAGTAGTAGCCGTTGCTGCCGAGAATGGCTGCGCGGCCATTGTTGCCGTTGTAGGCGTTGGTGGTCGTGTACTGCAGCCCGTTATTCGCCAGCGTGAGCTGTGCCACCCCGCGATACGTCGCGGCCGCAGTATCCGTATTTCCCGGCTCGATGATGCCCGGCGTGTTGGCGTTGGACACATCCAACTGACCGGCGGTGGTGTTGTAGTCCATGAACGTGATACCGGTGCCGTTCGGGGTAAAGTTGATCGCGCCTTCCGACTTCGAGGAGAAGCTGGTATTCAAGTTGATGCCCTGCGCCGCCGCAAGAGCCGACACGTTGACCGTGTTGTCGATCGTGCCCGACGTGGTATTGACGTTCGAAACGTAAAGATTCGACGTGATGCCGAAGTTGGCATCGACGCTGGCGTTGTTCCAGACGTTGCCGGAGCAATTCGATGTCGTACAGAACGCGCTGGATGCGACCGCCGTGACACTGCCGGAATTGGGCAGCGCGGCGCCGACCGCGAAGCCCGGATCGGTGTACGTGGAGGAGCTCACGAGCAAATCGCTGCCGAAATTGCCGAGAGCCTGTTGCGCGTTGGCCGGCAAGCCCATGAATACGCCGCTTGCGAGCGTCGCGGGGATAGCCGCGAAGAGTGCTAATTTATTCATGAAAAACATTCCCTTATGGTGTCCTTGTTGAATTTCGGTGTGGATTGAATCGAGGTGCGTGCTGCTGATCCCACGTTCTTAAGTTAGATTCGTCGCACGCATGAGCGACGTTACGCACGTGCGATCACATGTTCGTTTCTGTTTTATGACGATTGCATAACGGGTTGATGATCAGCATTCGGAGTGCGGTGGGAAAGACGCAAGCCCGTATGGCCGGGACCCGGACGCCGTGGCCAGCGAGGTCTAGTCTCCGAGCCCTAGAAAAAGGCTGATTCGCGCCAATTCCTCATCAAGTGCTGCATGGAATGCAGCGCTGCCGCCCGGCTGACTCACGAGCTGGCCGAGGCTTGAGGCCGGCAACGGTGCGTACTTGTTCATCACGATGTCGACCAGGGCATCGAAACGAGCACTCGCCGTTGAGGCGTCGGTCTCCTAGGATTCTGGATCGCCGGCCTCGGTCTCGACGGCGGCAGGGGCTCGCGGGCGGCGTGAGTTCAACGCCGCTTCCAGGCGTTGGTCGTGACCGTAGATGTCATCGAAGAACAGGATTCTGCCGTCCTCCAGCGCCACGGCAGTGCCATAGACGATGAACACCCGAATGTGATTTTTCAATGTCACCGTCATCGTCTCGGTGCCGTTCATCGCGGCAAGGATTCTTTCCCGCGTCCACTCGGGCGAATCGCGCAGTACGTACTGGGCGAGCCCGACCGGATCACTGACGCGTACGCAACCATGACTGAAAGCGCGGCGCGATTCGCCGAACAGCGCCTGTGCCGGCGTGTCGTGGAGGTAGACGTTGTACGGATTCGGCAACATGAATTTGACCAGCCCCAAAGAATTATTGGGACCCGGTTTCTGCCGCACCCGCAGGACTCCCCTGGCGAGCAGCTCGACATTCTCCCGGGTGTTGGGCATTACGGTTGCGGAGTCGCCGCCGCCGCGCACGATTTCCATTTGGTGTTTGTCCAAATAGCCAAGATTGGTCCGCGCGGCGGGGACGATCTCTTTCAGCGCGATGCTGTACGGTACTTCCCAGTAGGGTCTGAAGATCAGGTAAGTCATGTCGGCGCTGAATACCGGGGTTTGCGTCGCCTCGAAAGCCTTACCGACGATGACGTCCATCTGCCGAATATGTGCTTCCGAGTCCGTCGTGGATTCGAACGCGAACAAGCGGAACTGAGGAACGTTGACGACGATGGGGGCGCTCTCCAGTTCGGTCGGCAGCCATCGCCAGCGTTCCATCGTCAATTCGATCTGTCGAACGCGCCCGCTCAGCGGCATTTTGAGCTCTGCATACGTTGCCGCGCCTAAGACGCCGTCCGGCTTTTGGCCATGGCGAGTCTGAAAATGCTTGAGTGCGTCGACCAACGAGGGTGTGAGCGCTTGCGGTGGAGCGGTGGCGGGCGAGGTTTCGGGCGCGGGGCCGCCGGCCGGCATGTCGCCGAGCGCCGTCAATAGTCGCTGCAGCTGTGCAGCGCCCGCATACGCGCCGGCCGGTTTCACCGACTTGGCGGGGAAGGCAGGAAGATCATTGATGCCTTCCTCTGCGGCCAGAACCCGGTAGTGCGCCAGCTGGCGCTTCAAGAGCGCGTAGTGCGTGAATTGGGGTTCGAGCGCGTCGAGGGCTGCAGCCACGTCGACGGCGGTTGCGAGGTGCGCAAGCGTGGCCGGAACATCGAGTTTGATGTGTTCGACCGTCAGATTGTGCCCCACCGCCGCGGGATCGATACGCCCGTCATGTAGGTCGGACAGGAATCGAATTCCCGCTAGCGATAAGTTGGCATCGAATAGCGCCCATTTCTCCAATTCCGGATGCGGCGTATCCGCCAAATCGACCAACAAGGCGGCCAATCTCTCACCGGGATAGTCCTCGGGATCCAGGCCGCGATCGCTGGCTCTGCGCAGTTCATGGATGAAGTTGACGGCGGCGGTCGTCGGCTTCGCACCGTCACTCCAAAACAGGCGGTAGTCATTGGCCTCATAGAGTTTGGCGACACGCTCGCGATCGACGAGCGCCGTGGACCAATTGAGGTACGCGGCGTTGCCCTCCTCGATAATCTGCTTGAGCGCGCCTTGGGCGGGAGCTTGAGCGGCGACTTGCGCGACCCCGACCGAGGCGCCAACGGCGGCGGTGATGGCGAGCGCTGCCGCTGCAATTCGTGACACTACGGTGCTTCGCTTCGACATTTGCTAAGATTTCCCCGATGAATGAACGTTTCGCATGGCTTCCGCTCGCGCGGCACTCCAGTGCGCGCTGCATCGCGCGCCACGGCCAAGACTCACGCGGGATTCCCGGAGTGTATCCGAGCCTGGTCGGATCGCCAGTAGATCCGGTCGATCCTCAAGGGCTAGCGCTGTGCGTAATCAGTCGCCGGTAACCGCGATTCACAAGATGGTCGATCGCTGCCGCGCGGCCGACTATCCGCCCCTGGTTGCCAAGATGCCTTCAGGCTGGGCGGTCATGGGTGAGCGGCAGGTGTTCACGGGCTACTGCCTGCTGATCCCGGACCCGGTGGTGCCGCACCTCAACGCCTTAGGCGCGCAAGGCCGCGCGCAATTCCTATCCGACATGGCCCTGGTGGGCGATGCGCTCATGACGGCGACGTCGGCTTTGCGGATTAATTATGCCCTGTTCGGCAACGTCGAGCCGGCGTTGCATGCCCATGTGTTCCCGCGTTTCGCCGATGAACCGGCGGCGACGCGAACCGCGCAGCCGTGGGCCTTCGATTGGAGTTTGGCGCCGGCATATTCGGATGCTCTGCACGGCGCTCTGAAGTGCCGAATCGCCGCTACCATTGCTGGAGCGAGCGTCAGGAGCTGAGGCGCGATGCAAGTTTGCGCGCAAGCTCCCCGAGATCCGTCAGCGGTGCGGAACACGTCATTCCCGTGCACACATAGGCGGTGGTGGCTACGCCCGCGCGCTTATCGGCGAGGGCCGGCGGAAGGCCCTCCGCATCGCTCGGAATCGCGAAGGTCATGCGTGAGGGTGCGTACAGCGCACTCAGGTCCCGCGCCCATTCTTGAGCCTCGGCGGCATGGCCGCGGATGATGAGAATTTCCGTCGACGTCAGGCAATCTTCCAGCGCGTTCAACAGGCTCATGTGCGCTTGCGGGTATTCGAGCATCACCCGCCTGGCGGCCTTTAGCGTGCGCTCGGCCGCATCCAAGTAGCGCAGTTCGCCCAGCAGATGGCCCATCCTGCACAGCACGGACACCGCGACGCCATTACCCGAGGGCAGCGAATCGTCCCCGAAAATCTTGCTGCGATGCATGAGTTGCTCGTGGTCCGAGGCGGTGAAATAAAAGCCGCCGCCGTCGGAATCCTCGAACTTCGTGAGTAACACGTCGATCAAGTTTCTGGCAAATTCCAGGTCGCTCGAACGCCAGCGATTTTGCAATAACTCGAGCAGCGCATCGGCCAGGAACGCGTAGTCGTCGAGGTAGGCGGCCAAATGCGCGCGGCCGTCCTTGTAAGTCGCCAGTAATCGTCCGTCACGCCAGAGCGTGTGGCGGAGGAAATCCACCGCCGCCGTGGCGGCCGCAGTGAGGTCGGGCCGATGCAGCACTCGGCCTGCGACCGCAAGACCCTTGATGGTCAACGCATTCCACGACGTGAGGATCTTTTCATCTCGCGCCGGCCAGATGCGCAAGTTTCGCGCGGCGAGCAATTTAGCGCGCGCCGAGTCGAGCGCGGCCGCCGGCGATTCATCGGTCACCGGCGTGATGTGCTCCAGGGCCTCACAAGTGTGTAAATGCCAGCGGCCCTCGAAATTCGGATCCCGGTCCAAGCCAAACCGCCTTGCGAACAGGGTGTACTCGGCGGGCGTGAGCAGTGCTTCGACCTCGGCCCGGCTCCAGACATAGAATTTTCCTTCGTGACCTTCGGAGTCCGCATCCAAGCTCGAGTAGAAGCCGCCTGCGGGCGAGCGCATGTCGCGCAATAGCCAATCGGCCGTCTCGCCGGCCACGCGGGCATATAAGTCTTCTCCGGTCGCCAGACTCGCGCACGCGTAGAGAGAAAGCATCTGTCCATTGTCGTACAGCATCTTCTCGAAATGCGGAATCATCCAGAAGTCATCGACGGAATAGCGTGAAAAGCCGCCGCCCAATTGATCGAACAGTCCGCCTTCGGCCATTCGCGTCAGGGTGAGTGTCGCCATGTACAGCGCTTTGAGGTCCGGGACCGGCTCGCGCGAGGTGGCGTACCACTGGCGCAGGCAGCGCTCCACGCTGGCCGGCTGCGGGAACTTCGGCGCTCTGCCGAAACCGCCGAAGCGCGCATCGAACGATTCCTCCAAGACGCGTCGCGCCGCGATCAAGGGCGCGTCGTCGAGCACGACGTCCCCCTCCGCTTTCTGCGGCGCGAGACGCTCGAAGGCCAGTGCGAGCTGCGCGTTCTGTTGCCGGATCTCGGCCGCGTGGCCGTTGAAATACTCGGCCACGCGCTTGAGGATCTCGCCGAACCCGGGCATGCCGTGGTGCGGTTCTTTGGGAAAATAGGTGCCGCCGAAAAAAGGGCGCTGATCCTCGGGCGCCAGGAACATGGTCAACGGCCATCCGCCGTTGCGCTGCGTGATGAGCTGCTGCGCGACCTGATAAATCTTATCGAGGTCTGGGCGCTCTTCCCGATCGACCTTGATGTTGACGAACAATCGGTTCATCAATGCCGCAATCTCGGGGTCTTCGAAAGACTCGTGCGCCATGACATGGCACCAGTGACAAGCGGAATAGCCCACCGACAGCAGAATGGGCTTGTTGTCCCGCCTTGCGAGCGCCAGCGCTTCCTCGCCCCACGGATACCAATCGACGGGGTTTTCCGCGTGCTGCAACAAATACGGGCTCGTTTCCAGGCTAAGGCGATTGCGCTGCATCTTGCAGACCCGTCTTAAGTTAGAATGCGGCCCACTATAACCGAAGTACTTTCCATGTCTGAATCCGGTACGGCGGCGCAATTACCCGTCCTGCGCCTGAAGCGCAATGAAGATCGTCGCCTGCACGCCGGGCATCTTTGGGTCTTCAGCAACGAGGTCGATACGCAGCAGACGCCGCTGCCCAAGTTCAAAGCGGGCGAGTTGGTGCGCGTGTTGGCCCACAACGACCGGGCTCTGGGTCTGGCGTACGTCAACCCGAAATCGCTCATCAGCGCCCGCATGCTCCAGACGTGGACGATGCCGGATGCTGCGTGGTTTGCTGCGCGTATCCGCGTGGCGCTGGCGCTGCGCGAGCGCTTGTACGCAGATCCCTACTACCGCGTGGTGTACGGCGAGTCCGATGGGTTGCCCGGTTTGGTCGTGGACCGATACGGGAGCCAATGCGTGGTGCAAATCGGCACGGCGGGGATGGAACTGCTCAAACCGCATATCCAAGAGGCGGTGCTGCGGGTTCTGAAGTGCGATGCGCTGCTGTTCAAGAACGACAGCGGTGCACGCGAGTTGGAAGGGCTGCCGAGCTATGTCGAGGCGGTCAAAGGTACATTCGACGAGCTTGGCCTGGTCATCGAGGACGGCCTCAAATTCAGTGCGCCGTTGGTCGAAGGTCAGAAGACCGGCTGGTTCTTCGATCAGGCGGCGAATCGGCGCGCATTGCCCAAGTATGTGCGCAGCGGTGCGCGCGTCTTGGACGTATTCAGCTACTCAGGCGCCTGGGCCGTGCGCGCCGCGAAGTCGGGGGCGTCGGAGGTCATCGGCGTGGACAGTTCGGCGTCGGCGCTGGAGCTGGCTGCAAGGAACGGCGAGCGCAACGGCGTCACCGTGTCGACACGCAAGGGCGATGCCTTCGACGTGCTCGAGCAACTCGCCAAGGAGCCGGGCCGCTTCGACGTCGTGATCGTCGATCCGCCCGCGTTTGCCAAACGGCGGAAGGACCTGCCCAAAGCGCTGGCGGCCTATAAACGCTTGAACCAGCTTGCCATGCAGTTGGTCTCGAGCGACGGCATCCTGGTGTCCTGTTCGTGTTCCTACCACGTGAGCGCCGACGATCTCCAGGATGCGATCGCCAAGGCCGCGCGTGCAGCGGACAAACATCTGCAAATCCTGGAGTTCGGCGGACAAGCGCCCGACCATCCGGTGCATCCGGCGATTCCCGAAACGCGCTATCTGAAGGCCTATTTCTGTCGGGTGACCGACGGTTTAAAGTAGAACCCATGCTGACCTATCCGCACATCAATCCCATTGCGATTTCCATCGGACCTTTTTTCGGCATCGGACCCCTGCGCGTGCATTGGTACGGCATCATGTACCTGATCGGCTTCGTCGCTGCATGGTGGTTGGCACGCTACAGGGCGCGGCAACCCGGATCGACGTGGTCGGCGCTCGACATCGACGACCTCATCTTTTACTGCGCCGTCGGCGTCATCGTGGGCGGCCGGGTGGGTTGGTGCATTTTCTACGGACATGACGTGATTGCCGAAAACTGGTTGAACGTGTTTCACATCTGGGACGGCGGAATGTCGTTTCATGGGGGCCTGACGGGTGTGCTGGTGGCGGGCGTGCTATTTGCCCGCGCCAAGCGCAAGAATGTTGCCGACGTGGCGGATTTCCTGGCACCGCTTCCCGGCATCGGTTTGATGGCAGGCCGCATCGGCAATTTCATCAATGGCGAATTGTGGGGCAGACCCACGAATTTGCCCTGGGGATTCGGCGTGCCCAATGCCGATGGGGTGATGGTGTCGCGGCATCCGTCCCAACTCTACGAAGCCGTTCTCGAGGGCTTAGTGCTGTTCTTGGTTCTCTGGTGGTACACCAGCAAACCGCGGCCGCGATTGGCGCCCATCGGGCTTTTTTTTATTCTGTATGGCTGCGGGCGTTTCATGGTCGAATGGGTCCGGCTTCCCGACGCCAACATCGGGTACCTCATCGATGATTGGTTGACCATGGGCATGCTGCTGACGACGCCCATGATCTTCATCGGAGCGGTGCTCATGATCTACGCCTATCACCGCAACCAACCAAGCGGCAACTTGATCGCCGCTGAGGCCTAACGGTGCGGCAGTATCTCGATTTCCTGCGCCATATACGGCAATCGGGAGCGCGCAAGGAGGACCGCACCGGTACCGGGACCTTGAGCATTTTCGGCTATCAGATGCGCTTCGACCTCGCCGCAGGATTTCCGCTGGTGACCACCAAGAAACTCCATGTGCGTTCCATCATTCACGAACTCTTGTGGTTCCTGAAAGGCGATACCAACATCGCGTATCTGCGCGAGAATGCGGTGACCATCTGGGATGAGTGGGCCGACGAGAACGGCGACTTGGGCCCCGTCTACGGCAAACAATGGCGCCGCTGGGCGACCGCGGATGGCCGCGAAATCGATCAGCTGTCCCTGATCATCGATCAGTTGAAGGCCAATCCCGACTCGCGGCGCCTGGTGGTGAGCGCTTGGAACGTCGGCGAGTTGGACAAAATGGCGTTGCTGCCTTGCCACGCCTTGTTTCAATTCTACGTGGCCGACCATCGACTCTCGTGCCAGTTGTACCAGCGCAGCGCCGACGCATTGCTCGGCGTGCCCTTCAACATCGCATCCTATGCATTGCTCACCCACATGGTGGCGCAGCAGTGCAGCTTGACCGCAGGGGATTTCGTGTGGACCGGGGGCGACTGCCATCTGTATCTGAATCACCTGGAGCAAGCGGACCTGCAGCTGTCGCGTACCCCGTTTGCGCTGCCGCAGTTGCACATGAGGCGCAAGCCGCCCAGCTTATTCGATTATCAATTTGACGATTTCGACATCCGGAATTATGAATATCATCCGGCGATCAAGGCCCCGATCGCGGTTTGATGCGGTTTTCAATCAAGCACTGTCCCTAGGAGTTTATGAAGAAGCGCGCTAGCCGCCGGCCTCTGTTCGAAGTTCGACACTCGCCCATCCACGGCTATGGAGTGTTCGCGTTGCGGCGCATTCGCAAGGGAACGACGGTCACCGAATATCTGGGAGATCGAGTCACCCATGAAGAAGCGGACGCTCGTTACGAAGACAAGGATCCGAACGATAACCACACGTTCCTGTTCACGGTCGACTCCAAGACGGTGATCGATGGAGGCGTCGGCGGCAACGATGCACGCTTCATCAACCATGGCTGCGATCCGAATTGTGAAAGCACTACGCAAGACAAGCGGATTTACGTCGAGGCCATCCGGACGATTCAGCCCGGCGAAGAATTGGCCTACGATTATCAGATCGAGCGCGATCCCGAAGATCCGCCCAACGTCGATGAGATTTTTGCCTGCCGTTGCGGCGCGGCGAACTGCCGGGGCAGCATGCTGTTGGCGCGGAAAAAGCCGCGCAAGACGGTGGGAGCCAAGGCGGCGAAGAAGCCTGCCAAACGATCGAAGAAGAAGTCGCGACCGGTGGTCCGGCCGGCCGCGTCGCGGCGCGCTGCGATGCGGCGCGAGGGCGCGCGGCGGCCTGCCGCTACCGTGAACGCAGCGGGGGGCCCGCGGTCCGCCGCAGGCACGCGGCTGGCTCGCGCTGCAAAGCGCGGCGGCACGGCACGCTGATCAGGATATGGCGCAACGCGTTGACGGGGACTTGCCGCAGGGTGTGATCGACCGCGACCGCGACAATACTGATCGCTCGTGCGCCGCAGGATTACCCGTCCGCCTATTGGCCGACGGCGTCGCCATCCAGGATGGCTATCTCTCGCTGTCGCGCATCCGCGAGCTGAAGGCCTGCGGCGAACTGCGCCGCGCGCGCGGTGAATTTGGCGCCGCCCGCGTCGGCGCGGATCAGCGATTACAGCGGCGCGAGGAGATTCGCGGCGATCTCACCTGTTGGTTCGGCGAACCGCTGTTCGCCGAGGAGCGCAGGCTCTTGGGGGATCTCGAGCAGCTGCGGCTCGATCTGAACCGCCAAGGGTTTCTGGGTTTGTTCGATCTCGAATTGCACTATGCCTGGTATCCCCCCGGCGCCGGCTACGCACGCCACGTGGACCGGCTGCACGGTCGAGACCAACGCACGGTATCCGTCATCCTCTATCTTAATGAGGCCTGGGAGCCCGGTGCCGGCGGGGAGCTGCGCCTCTTCGACCACGAGAGGGCGCGGGATATCGAACCCGTCGCGGGGCGGCTGGTCTGTTTTCTGACCGAAGGGCGCGAGCATGCCGTGCTGCCGACCCGACGGGGCCGCTCGAGCATCAGCGGTTGGTTTCGCCGGCGATACTGAGCGCGATTTGACGCCTAGAGGCGACTTTGGGAGAGTGGGGAATTGAGATAGGCGCGTCAGCCGCGCGGTCTGTACGGCAAGCGGGATGGGAAAAAAAATCATGAGCGCCCAATCGATCGAACCGACGGATCCGACGTCGACGCTGAATTTGGATGAACTGATCCGCCGCCATGCGGCGGGGCGTGCGCTCGAGCGGGAGTTCTATACCGACCCGCGGATCTTCGAGCGCGACATGGACCGCATGCTGCTGCGGCATTGGTTTTGCGCGGCGCACGTCGCCAGCGTGCCGCGCCCCGGGGATTACCTCCTGGTCGAACTCGGCGCGGAATCGGTCATCATCGTTCGAACGCACGACGATGAAATCAAAGCACTCTTGAACGTGTGCCGTCACCGCGGATCGCGAGTCTGCACGGTCCGGTCAGGGAAGGCTTCGGCAGGGCGATTCACCTGTCCGTATCATGCATGGACTTATGATTTGAACGGCCGGCTGGTCGCTGCACGGGAAATGTCCGAAGCGTTCGACCGAGACCATTTCGGCCTGAAGACACTGCCGGTTCGGGTGGCCGAGGGCTTGATCTTCACCACGTTCGCTGCGGCGCCTCTCGACTTCGGGCCGGCGAAGCAGGCGCTGGCGCAGTCAGCGGGCGTACATGGCTGGGCCACGGCGAAAGTCGCACACCGCGAGAGTTATTCGATCAACGCCAACTGGAAGCTCGCCGTCGAGAATTATATGGAGTGCTACCACTGTCAGCCGGCGCATCCGGAGTTCTCGAAGCGGCATGTCTATGCGCGCCCGGCGAAGCAAAGCGAGCCGCTCGAGCGGGCGGGGCGGCTGCGCGCCGAAGGGCTCGGCATATTTATCGCCGACGTGGACCAATATGCATGCGCCGCGCGGCCCGGCGCAGAGTCGGTATCGGTGTTTCGCAGCGTGCTTTCCGAGGGCGTCGACAGTGCGACGCCCGACGATCGGCCCATCGCACGCCTGATGGGAGACTTCGCACAGCATGACGGAAATTCGACGTATTTCGACATCGGTCCCTTAAGCGACTTTCTAGCCTACGCGGACCACGGCGTCATTTATCGATTCGTGCCGCGTGCCGTTCAGCATACGGAGATGGAAGTCATCTGGCTGGTACATGCGGATGCCGTGGAAGGCAAGGACTACGATCTCGAGCGGCTGACCTGGCTGTGGAAGACGACCAGCGTCGAAGACAAAAAGATCGTGGAATTGAATCAGGCAGGCGTGAATTCGCGGTTCTTCGAGCCCGGGCCCTATTCCCAGCAGGAGAGCTATGCGCTGCGATTCATCGACTGGTATCTCAAAGAGCTGGCGGCGCGATGAAACAGCATGCCGAGTGCGTCAATGGCGCGGCGCGAGCGCCGCGTCGCGCAGCATGGCCCGCCACGCATCCAGAAAATCGTCCGTCGGCCTTGCATCCATCACGATTTCCAACCGGCTGTCGCGGCGGTAGGCGCTGTCCTCGCCCGACAAGCCGCGGCCGTGGCTTTGAATGAGCCAGGAGGGGCCGGGCCCGGTTCTGAACACGGCCTTGAAGCGCCGCAGCCACGCTTGATAGGCGTCGAGCAGCCAGTTGACTCGCGGCTCAATCACGACTCGTGAGAAGACGAGCTCCCGAGGCAGCGTCCAACTGACGGCCCAGTGTCCCAGCTGACTCAGCTGCGTTTCACTGCCCGCGAGGCCGGCGATCGCAAACTCCGACGTGGTGGGCGTCGATGCCGCGTCCTCTCGAACCAGCGAGAAGCTTGCAGAGCGCGAATAGCGCAGCATGGCCTCCGCCGGCAGCACGCCGCCGCTGCATGCACCCACGTAGCGCTTCGCGGGGTATTGTGCTGCGGCGATGGCGGTGAATGTTTCCCGCTCGGATTCGCCCGCCAGATCGGATTTGGACATGAGCAGGACGTCGGCTGATTGAATTTGCGACCATTCATTGGCTTCGCGCATGTGCAGGATACGGACGGCATCGAGCGCATCGACCAAACAGATGACGCTGTCCAGATGCAGTGCATGCTGCGCTTCATACGTTGCCAATTCATCGACGATATCGGCCGCATGTCCTGCGCCACTGGGCTCGATCAGCAGGCGCGCGGGTTTTAAAGCTTTAAGGATATCCCGCAGCTGCTTTCCAAATTCGAGTTCGCCGATACAGCATAGGCATCCGCCGGCAACCAGACGAACATCGTAGTTGCCGCGCGCTGACTCTGCCACGCTCAGCGCATCGAGCCCGGCATCGGTAAACTCGTTGAGAATCACGACCCAAAATTCGCTTTCCGGCTTATGCGACATCAGCCAGCGGATGGCGGTGGTCTTGCCCGCGCCGAAACTGCCGGTAATGACATGAGCACGTGTCATGGATTTATCTTCACGCGCCCATATTATTCTATGCGCTAGATTCGTGCGTTCCCCGGAGCGGAACGCTCATGAACATGGCGGCGCGCGGGGGAAAGGCGGCAGCGCACCGTCATTTTGAGGTGCTTGGCCGCCTGGCACGAATATTGCTAGCTAAAATAGTGTATTATATGTCGTATATATGCCGTAACGGGCTCCCAACGGTAATCATGCCCGGACTATTTAAGTATTGGTTGAAAATATGCGCTTGCCGTCGCTCAAATTTCTCAAGACCTTCCAGGTCGCGGCCAAGCTCCAGAGCTTCAAAGCTGCGGCGGAGGAATTGTTCGTAACACCTTCCGCCGTGAGCCATCAGATCAAGGCTCTGGAAGAACAATTGGGTGTCGCACTGTTCGATCGTGGTGTTCGCACGCTGACGCTGACCGATGCCGGCGCGCATTACCTCGAACACATCAACGACATTTTCGCGAAGCTGGAGAAGGTGACGGAACAGTTGCAGGTTCGTTACGGGCGCACCATCATCCGCTTGAACGTGCCGCCTTTTTTCGCGAACGAATTGCTGCTGCCGCACCTGTCGTCATTCTCGCAAGCGCAGGAGGAAACGGATATTCGCATCGAGACGACGTTCTCGGCACCGAAGACCCATCCGCCGGAAGCCGATCTGTCCATCGTCGTCGGGACGGGTCCGTGGGAAGGGCTCACCGTGCACGAGTTGTTCACACAAAGCTTCATTGCAGCGTGCTCGCCGGAATTTCTCCTCGAAAATCCGATCGATGATTACGCTGATCTCAACGGCAAGACTTTGTTGCTGCATGAAGAGCGGCGGGACGCGTGGGAACGCTGGGCTTTGGGCTTGGGAATCCCGCCGATAAAGCCGAATCGCTTGGTGCGTCTGGACACCATGTCCGCCGTGGTTCTCGCGGCCGAGCAAGGCGTCGGGGTCGCGCTGGTACCGTCGCGGCTCAGCGCCGAGCGCTTCGTCGCCGGCGGACTCGTGAAACTGTTCGACGCGGAATTGACCACGAACGAGAGCTACGTCCTGTTGCACCGGCCCGAAGATACGGCACGCGAGGACCTGCAGGAGCTGACGCAGTGGATCTTGAAGAGTTGCCGTGTCGCTTGAATGCCGAGTATCGCATGACGATCCGCGCCATGGGGCGGCTGTTCACACAGCCGCCCTTGAATTGGTGGTCGCGGTGGCCGAGAACGACGTCATCGGCCGGGGCAACAAGCTGCCGTGGCACTTGCCTCAGGACTTGCGGCGCTTCAAGGCGCTGACGCTCGGTAAGCACATCCTCATGGGACGCAAGACGTACCAGTCGATCGGCAAGGCTTTGCCCGGTCGTACCAATCTCGTCATGACCCGATCAGCCGGTTTCGACGCCGCGGATTGCACCGTCGTCGGTACACTCGATTCGGCGCGCAGCGCCGCAAACGCTGGCTCCGCTCTCATGGTGATCGGCGGGGCGGACGTGTACCGGCAGTGCTTGCCGTTCGCAACCCGCATCCATTTGACATTGGTCCACGCTCGCATCGAGGACGGCGATACATTTTTCGCAGGCTGGCGCGATGCGCAGTGGCGAGAATCGTCGCGCGAGCGTCACGAGGCAGATGACAAGAATGACTTCGCCTTTAGCTTCATCACGCTGGATCGTGGTCCATCGATATCGGAGGTAGCTCACGGTTGATTTCCCGCTCGGCTCGATCGTAGTCGACATCCTCAAGCGTGTCCGCGGCAGCGGTGAGATCGGCAAGCAGGCGGCTCTGGATCTTGCCGCGATCCAGCGCGGTGCGATAGGGAATTTCGTGGTGGAACATCACCATCGAGTAGCGCGGAATGAAGCGCCGCGGATGGCGTCTCTCAAGCTCCAGCGCGAGTGTTTGTTGAAGGCGGAATTTGGGATCCACTACGCGTTCGCGCATTTCCAGATAATTTTCCAACGCCATCGCGGCTATCGCATCCGTGTTCGGTTTGCGCGAGGCGTAGAAATGCTCGAATACCGATTCCCACGCCGTTTCACGCTCCAGACATGCGTCGAACTCGAGGCAGTCCTCGAAGCAGCAATTCATTCCTTGCCCGTGAAACGGCAAGATCGCATGGGCGGCGTCGCCGATGAGTGAGGCCATGCCGCGCACGTTCCAGCGATCGGCATAGACCGTGGCGAGGAAACCCGTCGGATGTACCTGGAACTCAGCGACGCAGTTCGGCATCAATTCATATACGTCGGAAAATTGCCCCCGCAGAAATGCCTCGATCGCCGCAGGCGACGTCAACGCTTCAAAGCTGACCGCGCCGCGCTTCGGCAGGAATAGCGTCGCGGTGAAGCTGCCGTCGGCATTAGGCAGTGCGATCAGCATGAAATTGCCGCGCGGCCAGATATGCAGCGCATTGTGCGCCATTCTGTAGTCGCCCTGCGGGCCGGCCGGAATCGACAATTCCTTGTAGCCGTGCTCGAGATCGTCCTCTTCGGCTTCGATGAGTCTCGATGCAGCCATGCGACGGCGCGTCAGGGATCCGGCTCCGTCGGTCGCCAGAAGAGGGTGCATCGGAACGCTCAACATCTCATCACGCCGAATATCGCGGATGTACGCGGTTCCACTTCCAAAGTCGGCGCCTTCCATCCGATGCTCGAATCTGATATCGAGGGCGTGCTGTCCCGCCGCCGCTTCCAACAGGGCCTGATTGAGCCGATGCCGCGAAATCGAATAGATTACTTCACTCGGCCGCTGGCCATACAACTGCAACGAACGGGTCCCGTCCTGTTGATGAATCAGCCGGCCGCGCATCGCCACCAATGCGCCGGCGACAGCGTCGTAGACGCCCGCGACCTTGAGCGCATGGATGCCGCGGTCGGCCAACGCGAGATTGATGGATCGGCCCGACTCGCCGGGACTGCCTCGCGGATCCGGTCGGCTTTCATAAAGAGTGACTGGTATGCCGCGACGTTGCAGTAAAAGCGCGAGCAGCGAGCCGGTGGGCCCGGCGCCGACGATGTTCACGGGAGCGCCGTCGCTACGCGTGCTTTCGTTCATGGGCGAATTGCGCAGGCCAGCGCGTCGACGGCGTTGAACACGTCGCTGTAGGAGTTGTAGAGCGGCGTCGGCGCCAAGCGAAGTATATCCGGCTCACGCCAATCGCCGATCACGCCCGCCGCCGTCAAGCGCTCGTGGCAGCGTTTGGCTTGCGGCGCCGGCCTTGCAATGCGCAAGCTCAGCTGACAACCGCGTGCATCGGCCGCGCTCGGAGTAACGATCTCGACCAACTCCGGCGGCAGACCTTCGACCAGTCGCTCGAGGAATCCGGTCAATGCAAGCGATTTTTCGCGCAGGCTGCGCAGCCCGGCGCGCTTGAAAATCTCGAGCGAGGCCAGCAACGGAGCCGTAGACAAGATCGGTGGATTGCTGATCTGCCACCCTTCCGCGCCCGCGATTGGCGTGAACTGCGGTCCCATTTCGAAACGCGTCGCTTTCGCCTGTCCCCACCAACCGGCGAAACGCGGCAAATCAAGGGAGTGCGCGTGACGCTCATGGACGAAACAGCCGCCGACAGCGCCCGGTCCGGCGTTGAGATACTTATAACTGCACCATACCGCGAAATCCGCATTCCAGTCGTGCAGGTGCAATAGGGTATTGCCCACCGCATGCGCCAAGTCCAGGCCCACGGCCGCGCCGGCACGCCGTGCCGCAGAAATGAGCGGGGCCAAATCCAGATACTGGCCGGTCAAGTATTGAACGCCGGGCAATAACACGAGCGCGAGCCGTGCACCTTCACGCTCGATGATCGAAATGAGATCCTCGGTCCGAAGATTACGTTCGCCGGGTCGCGGCTCGACTTCAATCAGATGTTCCGCGGCGTTCAGTCCATGAAATCCGAGCTGCGAGACGACGGCATAGCGGTCGGAAGGAAATGCCGATTTTTCCATCAGCACCCGATTCCGCGAGCCGCCGGGTCTAAAGAAGGTGACCATCATCAAATGCAGATTCACCGTCAGCGAATTCATGGCAACTACCTCGCCCGGAGCGGCTCCGACCAGTTCAGCGAGCGGTGCCGCGAGCGCCTCGTGATAGCCGATCCAGGGGCGCGTCGCAGCGTGATGGCCGCGAACCCCCAAGCGTCGCCAATCGGCCAATTCCTGTTCCACGTAGTACGCGGCGGATTTGGCCTGCAACCCCAACGAGTGGCCGCAGAGGTACACCATCTTGCGGCCGTCGGAATCGTAGGGATGATGAAATTCTGCCGCGTAGGCCGATAAGGGATCGCGCGCGTCCAGGGCCAGAGCGGCGGCCGCGTTGAGCTCGGGACGCTTCAGATTGGCGCCGCCATCACCGTACCGCAGGCACCGCAGGTGCGGTGTTGGACGCTCGAATAGAAGCGCGCGAAGATCGCCGGCAACTCGGTTTCGATGTTACGCACCGCGACACGCTCCAAGTGCAGGCGATTTCCGCATTTTTCGCAATACCATGAAAATCCATCCAACTCATCCGGACCGCGGCGTCGTTCGACGACGATCCCGACGGTGTCCGCGGGGCGCTGCGGCGAATGCGGTACTTCGGGCGGCAATAGAAACACGTCACCCTCCCGAATCGGGAGGTCGACCATGCGTCCGTCCTGGACCACCTTGAGAACCATGTTTCCCTTGAGCTGGAAAAATATTTCTTCACCCGGATCATGATGAAAATCCTTGCGGGAATTCGGTCCGCCGACGGCCATCACGATGAACTCGGTGTCTTGAAACAGCAGTTTATTCCCGACGGGCGGCTTGAGCAGGCGGCGATTCTGGTCGACCCATTGGCACAGATTGAAAGGCGCCGATAGCTGCATGGCCGTATTATAACGTGGCCGTGAAACTTCGCTGCCTGCGACGCGGTCGTAGAACGCATGAGGATGGTCGCGTGCTTGGGTCTGGCTTTTCCGACATCGAATGCGGGCGCTGCCGATAGGTCCACGCCGGCCGCTGCCGCCGGGGAGCCCGGGCGGCCAGCGAAACGCTAAGGCACCCTGAACCCCTTGCAATTGACGTGCACGGGTTCGGCGCCGGGGACGTCGAGCCTGAGCGCCGTGAGACTTCCGCCCCAGACGCATCCCGTGTCGAGGCTGATCACGTTGGAATTGCTGAAAAATCCCAAGGTGGACCAATGGCCGAACAGCACCCGCGGTCCGTGCCAGCGAGCATCGGCCGCCTCGAACCACGGTATGAGGGCCTTCGTATGCGCCTTCTTCGGTGAGCCCTTGGCGCGCAATGCCAGACGGCCATGGGCGTCGACGTAGCGCAATCGCGTGAAGCAATTGACGATGAACCGCAGGCGCTCCGCGCCGGCGAGGCGATCGTCCCAGCGGTTCGGTTCATCCCCGTACATCTGTTCAAATACGGGCTCAGGGTCCTTCCGTAAGGCTTGCTCGAATTCACGTGCGCACGAGCGGGCGGTAGCGATATCCCATTGCGGCGCAAGTCCAGCGTGCACCAGGCAAAGATTGAGCGCCTGGTCTTCGTGCAGCAGGGGCCTGCCCAAGAGCCATTCCAGGAGGGCATCGCGGTCGGGAGCGGCCAATATGTCGTCGAGCGTATCGCCGCTACGGATACGCGCTTGTCCGCAAGCGACCGCGAGCAAGTGCAGGTCATGGTTGCCGAGGACGACCGTTGCGGCATCGCCCAGAGCGCGAACGCGTCGCAGCGTTTGCAGCGATTCAGGCCCGCGATTGACAAGATCGCCGACGAACCAGAGTCGATCGCGATCGACCGAGAATTTCAACACTTGCAGGAGCGTGCCGAGTTCCGCGTCACAGCCTTGAATATCGCCGATTGCATAGAGCGCCAAGATACGCCGCTTAACTTCAGTGAAGAACTCCCGGCATCGCCAGCCGGAAAGGAGCGATCGGGGCGTCGAATTGCTGCCCGTCGTCGGCCATCATCTGATAGCTGCCCTGCATGGTGCCGACGGGAGTCTCTATGACCGCACCGCTGGAGTAGCGAAATCCCTGGCCCGGCTTGAGGTACGGCTGCTCGCCGACGACGCCGTCGCCGCGGGTCTCTTTCACGTTGCCGTTGGCGTCGGTGATGATCCAGTGACGCGTCAGCAGCCGCGCCGGTATCTGGCCTTCGTTGCGGATGGTGATCGTGTACGAGAAGACGAACCGCTTGTCGCGCGGATCGGATTGTTCCTCGACGTACGAAGTCTCGACGTCGACACGAATTTTCAGCGCGGGAGTGTGGGTCTCCATTGATGGACTACCTTAATCGGACTGCCAGCACGTCGCAATGCGCTGCGTGCAGAACCGCATCTTCCGTGAAGTTGACGAGGATGGCGAGGCCATGGCGCTCACGGCTACCGACCACGATCAAGTCCGCGCCCACTTCCTCGGCGGTCCGCAGGATTTCCGCCTTGATACTGCCTGCTTCGACCCGCAGGTCGGCTCCTACCAATCCGAGCTGGGCGGCCAAGTCGCTCAATTTGTCGCGCGACCGCTTGATGAGATCCTCTTCGATCTGCACCGTAGGCATCAAAGATTCGCCCAAGGGTTCGACCGGAACGAACTCGACCACGTGCAGAGCGACTATTTTCGCCTTCGAGTATGCGGCGAGATCCCGGGCGGCGATGGCAACCTGTTCGCTGTCATGCGACAGATCCAGCACCACCAACAGTTTTTGATATCCGGGCATGGCAGCGCGAGTATAACGGAGTACGCGAGCACTCAAACGCTTTGTAGTGCGCCTGCGCTGCGCAGGCGACAGTAATGCGCGGCGAGCAAGCCGAATTGCGCCGGCGCCAGCGTTTCCGGCCGGAGTTGGGGATCGATGCCGCATGCTTCGATTTCCTCCCCGGTCAGCAGCGTCTTAAGTCCATTGCGCAGGGTCTTGCGACGGTGCGAAAACGCTGCCGTGACCAACATGCGCAGTGCGCCGTCGTCGCCGATGTCGAATCTCGGCCCCCGGGTGGGCCGCAGCCGCACGATTGCGGACCATACCTTGGGACGCGGCTGGAAGGCTCCGGGCCCCACATCGAAAAGAGCCTCGACCTCGGCGTAGGCGGCAAGCATCACGGTCAATCTTCCATAGTCCTTGCCGCCGGGCTGCGCGGCCATGCGGTCCACCACCTCTTTTTGCAACATGAAATGCATGTCGCCGATCGCGGCGCGCTGCTGCAACAAGCGAAACAGCAGGGGGGTCGAAATGTTGTAGGGTAGATTGCCCACGACGCGCAGCGGCGCGCCGTCGCCGCGTAAGGCAATGAAATCCGTGTCCAGGACGTTCTGGACGTGAACGCGCAGGTGTGGATCGGCTCTTGAGTCGGCGCTGAGCGAACGCGCGAGATCGCGGTCGATCTCGATCACGTCCATGTTCTTGGCGCGCGCCAGTAGACCCCAAGTCAAGGCCCCGCGTCCGGGTCCCACTTCGACCAAACGCTCGCCGGCAAGCGGCGCAACCGCATCGACGATGCGGCGAATGATCGCGGGATCATGCAGGAAATGCTGACCGAAGCGCCTACGGACCTGCATGGCTCGTGAGGTTGATGGCGAGCGCCAATGCCGCTCGAAGGCTTCCCGCATCTGCTTTGCCGGTGCGCGCCAGGGACAATGCCGTGCCGTGATCGACGCTGGTCCGCAATATCGGCAGCCCGAGCGTCACGTTCACCGCGTTGCCAAAGCCTATGTGCTTGAGCACCGGCAGCCCTTGATCGTGATACATCGCGACCACGACATCGGCGGTCGACAGGAATTGGGGCGCGAATGCCGTGTCGGCAGGAACCGGGCCGCGCACATTCAGGCCCGCGCTTTGCAATTCGTGCAGGACGGGTTCGATCACGTCGATTTCTTCGCGACCCAAGTGACCGGATTCCCCGGCGTGCGGATTTAAGCCCAGCACCATGATGCGCGGTGCGGCAATCCCGAAATGGCGCTCCAAATCCATGTGCACGATGCGCAGCGTTGCCCTCAGCCGCTCGCGGGTGATCGCGTGCGGGACATCGGCAAGCGCCAAGTGGGTTGTAACGAGCGCGACGCGTAGTTCGCCGCTCAACAACATCATGACCGGCAGGGCGGCACGGGTTCTGGCTGCCAGGTATTCGGTATGACCGGTGAACGGGAAGCCTGCCTGCATGAGGGTGCTCTTCTGCACCGGTGCGGTCACCATCGCGGCAAACTCGCCGTTGGTGCAGCCGTCACAGGCGCGATCCAACATCTTGATGACATAAGCCGCATTCCGGGGGTCCAACTCGCCGGCGGTCACGGGCCGGGCCGTCGGTACGTCGAGTACTTTCAAGGTGCCGCTCCTGTGGGCGGCAGCGGGCTGTGAGGCGTCGTACTCGACGATTCGCAGCGGCAGACGCAATACGGCTGCGGTGGCGGCGAGCAATGAAACATCGCCGGCGACGACGAGATCGGCTTGCCAATCCATCTGCGCCAACATGACGCAGGTGTCCGGCCCTATGCCTGCCGGCTCTCCTGACGTGACGATGATCCGCGGTACGTACACTACATCTTCATGAGCATTACATCTTGACCTCAACGAAGGCCTCGTCGCGTAAGCGGCGCAGCCAAAGTTCGGTCTCTTCGTCCGCCTTGCTCTCGCGGATGGCGGCAAAGGCGTGCTGCCGGCGTACATCGTCGGTGCTGTCGTAAGTGCGGGTGCCGAGAACCTGCGCGATATGCCAGCCGTACCGGGTCTTGAACGGTTCGCTGATCTCATTCGGCTTGAGGTTCGCGATCGCCTTGTCGAATTCCGGAACGAAGGTTCCGGGACCACTCCAACCCAGATCGCCGCCGTCGGGCGCTGACCCGGGATCTTCCGACGTTGCCGACGCGATGCCGGCAAAATCCTCGCCCTTCAAGATGCGCTCGCGCAACTTGCCCAGCTTTTGCCGAACGGTCTCATCATCGTCCAGTTCATTGGGCTTGAGCAGGATGTGGCGCACGTGGATCTGATTGACGATGACCTGCGCCTCGCCGCTGCGGCGTTCATTGAGCTTGACGATGTGAAAGCCGCTGGGTGTGCGCACAGGATCGCTGACCTCGCCCGGCTTCATCTTGGTGACGAGATCCAAAATGAACTGGGGCATCTGGGTTCCCTTGCGCCATCCCAATTGGCCGCCGTCCAAGGCCGTCTGGCTGTTCGAATTGGCTATGGCGAGTTGACCGAAGTCTTCGCCTTTCTTCGCACGGTTCGCCAGATCCTGGGCCTTTTTCGTGATGTCATCGAGCTGCTGCGGGGTCGCGGCCGCAGGCAGCGAAAGGAGAATATGCGACACATTGAACTCGTCGTTCGCCGCCGAGCTCTGTTGGCGTGCCAGGTATTGGTCGAGCTCCCGCGGAGTGACGTTGATATGAGCGATGACGTCGCGCTGCCGCAGGGTGCTCAACGTCAGCTCCTTGCGCATGGATTCGCGGTACTGCTTGTAATCAACGCCCTGGGCCTCCAGCGCGGTGGGTAGTTGATCGAACGGAATCTTGTTGCGCTGTGCAATTTCTTGCAGCGCACCGTTCAGTTGCTCGTCGGAGATGCTGAGACCGACGCGTTTGGCCCGCTGCGCCTGAATTTCCCCCAGAATCAGGCGGTCCAGCACCTGCTGGCGGAGCACGCTTTGCGAGGGCAATTCGACCTTCTGTTCGTGGAGTCGCTTGGTCACCGCATCTATTTGCGCATCCAGCTCGCTTTTCAGGACCAGGCCGTCATTCACCACGGCGGCGATGCGGTCCAGCAATTCGCCGTGGACGCCGATATCGCGGGTCTGTGCATGGAGCGGCGCGGTGAGGACGGCGGTCAGCAGTCCGCAAAGGCCGGCAAATACGCCCAGGAGGCGATGAGTCGGTCGGGAATAGGGGGGCCGGAATGTCGTCATATTGGACTCTATAGGGGGCATGGTGGGTCTCTAGGGGACATCAGTGCGGCTCGGGTCGCGGGCGATATACCCGCGAATCTCCTTCTGCAAGAACGAATCCGCAGGCTTTCCGACCGAACTCAAGCCCGTCAGTTCCAATTGTAATGCAATCGAGGTGTCCAGTCCTGCGGTGGCTCCGTCCGAGTTGCGGCGAAGGTAGCGGCGCTGCACCAACTGGATGCGGTAACAGCAGCTTTTATATTCAAATCCCGCGATTTGCTCGATGGTCGTCCGATCCGCCAGGGAATAAACCCACCGCCCGACCGCGTTCCAGTGGCCGCCGATCGGCCAGGCGAACGAGCCATCGTATTGCTTCAGGATACCCTCCTGGAAGCGGTAGCCGAGGTTGATTACTTTGGACGGATCGGGGTGATATTGGACCTCGATCTCTTCCTTATCGGTGTGCGAAGTATAGGGATTCCATTGATAATTCAGATCGACGCTCACGTGCTTGTACGCCGTCATCGAGATTTCGCTGACGATATCCGAGGCGGGATATTGCACGGCGATCTGACCCGGTTCGATTATCCCGAGCTGACCCGTCGGGGTGATATAGGTTGTCCCCGGGAGCGCTTGCGACAGGAGTGCCCGCGCATTTGTAACGAATAGTGCGGGCGAGGCGAATGGATTGACCAGCGGCAACACGGCGAGAGGCAGGCCGGTCTCCTGCTGCACGATGTATTCCGGAATGGTTACCCGCGGAATCGAGAAATAGCGAATTTGGCCGATGGTGGCTGACAGATACTGCGCCCCCGATACGGTGTCGAAAAGCCGCGTGGTCAAGCCGACCGCCAATTGGTTGGCATCGCCGATGCGGTCGTCGCCCACGTATCGATTGGTGCGGAACAGTTCGGTCAAATTGAGATCCGGCAGCGCGGTGTCGAAAATCGGCAATTCGTCCTGGTTGCGGTAGGGCACGTAGCTGTAAACCATGCGCGGTTCGAGAGTCTGGGTACGTTGGCCTGCCGAGCCGGCATCACGTTCCAATACCAGACCCGCATCGAGTCGACCATAGGGGAGAGTGCGGGTTGGCGTGCTGGGTAGGCCCTGGCCCGCATTCTGCAAATCGTACTGCGTGAAGTGATAGCCCACGGCGGGTTCGAAGAAGTAGCCGGGCTCGCGCATGGACCAGCGTACTTCCGGGGAAACATCGATGCGCACCCCGGTCGGAATCGGCAGCATTTGGCCTGAGTTAACGAAGATGGGTGCGTCCGTGATCTTTTCCCGTAGAAAATTGGTGCCTTCCACATCCAGGGCAAATTCAAGGCGGCTATTGAGGACGGGCCATAGACCTTCCGCTTCGATTCGCGGTACGCGCGAGTATGGGCGTTCGAAATCGGTTAGCAGGATGTCGATGGTTTGAAAATTCTGCAGCTCGCCGCGAATGCGCCAAGCGTCGTCGTAGTACAAAAGCTCGGCGCGGCGTTCCAGGAAGGTCACGCTGGTTTGTTCCGAACCCACCGCGAAATCCGAGAAGTAATTGGTGTCGCTGACATTGGTAAGATCGGTATGGAAACGCAGCCCGGGCGCGAGGTCGGTGACATCCGTGGCATGGAAAAAGGTGCGATCGCTGTGCAGCTGTTTGTCGTTAGGCAAAAAGTTGGCTTCGATTTGACCATGCGAACCGGTCGTCAGATAGCGAAACTCGCCGCCCAGTTGTACGCCGCGCGCCGACAATAGGCCGGGCGTCAGCGTGAGATCGTAGTTTGGCGCCAGATCGAAATAATAGGGCACTTCGAGCTGATAGCCGTTGCTGCTGGAGTGTCCGAAGCTCGGAAACAACACGCCGCTCTTGCGCTCGTCGCCCAGGGGAAAGGAGATGTACGGCGTGTAGAAGATCGGTACGTTCTTGAACCGCAAGTAGACCCCGTGCCCCACGCCTTCCTGGTTCGCGGTGTCCAAGTTGATGGCCGAAGCTTGCAGCATCCAGTCTTCATTGCCCACCGGACAGGTGGTGTAGCGTACTTGCTCGAGTTCCACCTTGCCGTCGGGATGCACCGCGAGCTGGCGTGCGAAGCCGCGGCCGTTCCTATCCAGGATCTGAAAATTCGCCTTATCGAAATCGGCGCCGCCCACGGCGTCGTAATTGCCGTCATCGCTCTTGATGCGCAGTTTCGGATCCTCGAAGTCGACTGCGCCTTTGACCGCCAATTTTCCGGTATTGTAATCGTAGGTCATCGAATCCGCGGATACCGTGCGTGCGTCCTGGCGAACCTTCACGTGGCCGCTCGCCACTGCATGTCCTAGGGCATCGCCCATGAAGCTGTCACTGTCGATGTGAATGAGGTGGTCGTCCAGGCTTAAGGGAACGGCCGGCGGCGGCGAATGCTTGGGGGGAGCGGGGCACATATCCCCGGCCTGAACCATCGATGCCATCGCAACGCACGAAAAAACAGCCGATGCGGCGCGAACGTGAAAAGCCATGGGCAAAGTGAATCGCCTTACTCGGTATACTAAAGCCGCCGCATTTGCGGTGAGTGAATGGTCAAGCATGGGTCTACCGGATGCAAGCGATTCCCGCCTGGCGCAGCTCACCCGATGGGTGGTCGACGATCTCGGATTTTCCGGCAGTCGAATCGAACCGGCCTCAGCGGATGCGAGTTTTCGCCGCTATTTTCGCGTGACGCGCGGTACGGACACCTACATCGTCATGGATGCTCCGCCGGCTAAGGAAAACGTCGCACCGTTCGTCAGCGTCGCCCGGTTCTTGGCGGGCATGCGCTTGAATGTCCCGATCGTTTTGGCGAGAGACGTACCGCAGGGTTTGTTGCTGCTTTCCGACTTGGGGTCTTGTCAATACCTCGATGAACTCAAGGCAAACCGCGAGGTTGACCGGCTGTATGCCGAGGCGCTCGCGGCGCTGGTGACCATGCAGACGGCCGGCGGTGCGGCCGCGCGCGAGTTGCCTGCCTATGATCGCGATTTACTGCTGCGCGAGATGGAGCTGCTTCCGGAATGGTTTTTGGGACGACACCTTGGATTCGTCGTCGGCAACCGTGAGCGCGCCATGTTGAACCGATTGTTCGATGCCTTGGTGCACGCCGCCCTGTCGCAGCCGGCGGCGTTCGTGCATCGCGATTATCATTCCCGGAATCTTCTGCTGACCGCGGAGAATAATCCCGGCATCCTGGACTTCCAGGACGCGGTGTTTGGGCCCGTGACCTACGATGCGGTCTCGCTGCTCAAGGATTGCTATATTGCATGGCCCGCGGAGCGAGTGCGCGGATGGCTGCTGAACTATCGAGAACAACTGATACGAGCGGGGCTCACCGTGGGCGGCGATGCGTCGGACTTCATTCGTTGGTTCGATCTCATGGGACTGCAGCGGCACATCAAGGTGCTCGGGATCTTTGCGCGCCTCTACTATCGAGACGGCAAGCCAGGGTATCTGAAGGATCTGCCGCGCGTCCTGGACTACGCGCGGGCGACCGCAGCGGCCTATCCTGAAACAGCAGAGTTTGCCGAGTTCTTGACGCAGCACATCGATCCCGCGTTCGTGGCGGCGCAGGCGCGAGTCGGCGCGTGAACGCGATGAACGCATGCCGGGCGGTCAGCGCATGACGGGGCCGGCGGCGCGACGGCCGGGGGCAGCGATGATTTTGGCCGCCGGTCGAGGCGAGCGCATGCGGCCATTGACCGACACCATCCCGAAGCCGCTGCTGCGCATCCACGGCAGGCCGCTGATCGAGCGTCACGTCGAGCGCTTGGCGCAGGCCGGCATCGAGCGGGTGGTCATCAATCTGGCGTGGTTGGGATCGATGATCCGGGATTATCTCGGCGACGGGTCGCGCTATGGCGTCTCGATCCGCTACAGCGAAGAATTGCCCCGCGCCCTGGAGACCGCGGGAGGTATTTTTCGCGCTTTGCCGACGCTCGGCCCCGGCCCCTTCTTGGTCGTGAATGGCGATATATTGACGGATTACCCCCTCGGGCGATTGCTGCTCGCCGATGGGCTTGACGCCCACGTGGTGCTGGTCCCCAATCCGCCCCAGCACCCCGATGGCGATTTCGGCGAGCAAGCCGGACTCGCCGTAGCTTGCGCCGCGCAGCGGTACACCTTTTCCGGAATAGCCGTCTACCGACCCGAGTTCTTTTCAGGCTGTGCGGACGGCGTCTTCCCGTTGAAACCGCTGCTCATTCGCGCCATGACCGCGCAGCGCTGCAGCGCCGAAATTTACACCGGTCTATGGGAGGACGTGGGAACGCCCGAGCGCCTTCGGGCGCTAAACGCCTTGCAGGAGTACAATCCGCCGCATGTCTGAATTCAAGGGCATCCCCATCGCGCAGCCGGCGCGCCCGGCTCGCAGCGGCGAGAAATACACGACGCCTCAAGGCTTTACCGCCATTAAAGACGGGATCAAGCCGTCCGCTTCGGGCGTAACCACAGTGCGGAAGCCGCCTTGGCTGCGTGCCCGCATGGCAAGCGGCGCCGAGTTCGCGAAGGTTGTGGACATCGTGCGTGAACACCGCTTGAGCACGGTGTGCGAAGAGGCGAAGTGTCCGAACATCGGCGAATGCTGGAATGCAGGTACTGCCACGATCATGTTGATGGGTGCCGTATGCACCCGCGCCTGCCGATTCTGCGCCGTGGACACCGGCAACCCCCGCGGCTGGCTCGATACCGAAGAGCCGGAAAACGTCGCGCGTTCAGTCGAACTGATGGGCCTGAAATACGTCGTGCTCACGTCGGTCAATCGGGATGACTTGCCGGACGGCGGCGCGGCGCATTACGCGGCCGCCATCCGCGCCATCAAACGGCGCAATCCCGCAACTGCCGTCGAGGCGTTGACCCCCGACTTCCAGGGCGTTCTGCAAGACGTACAAACCGTCCTCGACTCCGGACTGGATGTCTTCGCGCAGAATGTCGAAACGGTCGAACGGCTCACGCATCCAGTGCGCGACCCGCGGGCCGGTTATCAGCAAACCATCGACGTATTGGCGCAGGCGAAGCTCTATCGGCCGGCGGTGTTGACCAAGACCAGTCTGATGCTGGGCCTCGGGGAAACCGACCAGGAAATTCGCCGGACCATGGCCGATTTGCGTGCGGTATCGGTCGATATTCTGACTCTGGGCCAATATTTGCGGCCGACGCCGAATCATCTGAACATCGAGCGCTTCGCCACTCCGGATGAATTCGATCGGTACCGTGATTGGGCCTTGTCGCTGGGATTTCTGGAGTGCGTGTCGGGCCCGTTGGTGCGGTCGAGCTATCGCGCCGAACTTGCGCTTGCACGCAATAACGCAGGCCTCGATAACGGCAAACTCGCCACGACGCCGGTGGCCGCGCGCTAATGAGTACCGCCGCGCCGCGGGTTATGCATTTGGGATTGGCTCCCTACGAACCGACCTGGCGGGCGATGCAGCGGTTCACCGATGGCCGTGATCCGTCGACGCCCGATGAAATTTGGATGCTCGAGCATCCGCCCGTGTTCACGTTGGGCTTGAATGCAAGCCGTGAACACTTGCTATCGCCCGGCGATATTCCGGTGGTCCAGATCGACCGCGGCGGCCAGGTTACTTACCATGGGCCCGGGCAACTGGTGATCTATCCGCTCATCGATCTGCGCAGGCACGCTCTCGGCGTGCGGCAATTGGTCGTGGCGCTGGAAAACGCGATCATCGCCTACGTCGGCGAATTGGGAGTCGCGGCGACCGGGTCGCGGGACGCGCCGGGTGTCTATGTCGAGGGCGCGAAGCTGGCCAGCATCGGGCTGCGTATTCGCCGCGGCGCCAGCTATCACGGCCTTGCGCTCAACGTATCGCTCGATCTGCAGCCGTTCGAAAGAATCAATGTCTGCGGTCATCGCGGACTCGGCGTCACGCGCTTGGCGGATCTTTGCGCGGTTTCCGACGTGCGCACCGCGGCACAGGGGCTGACGCGGCATCTGTTTCGGGAGCTGGGTTTCGGATCAGTGCGCGAGGGCCCGACGCCGGCTCACAATGCCATCAACACCGACTTGCAGGCGGTCAGCTCTCTGTAGATGGCGTCGAGTTGTTCGCGACTGGAGGCGCGCACTACATAGGTCACTGCCAAGAAATTCCCGTCCGTGCTGGTGCGGGTGCGCACATTCGATTCCTGCACCGGGCCCGCGTGGCGCTGTACGATGGCCTGCGTCAGGGCGCGCAGGTCGCTGTCGTGGCGACCGACGACTTTGATGGGGAATTCGCTCGGAAACTCATCGGCGGGCGCGCTCCGCGGCGGAATCATAGGGAAGGTGTCCCCGCCAGCTCATGCGTGTACTCGACGAAGGCGGCGTGCATGCGTTTGAAGACCGGACCGGGCTTGCCGGAGCCGACCGCTTGGCCGTCGAGTGCGGTCACCGCGAGGACACCACACGTTGAAAAGCTAAGCCAGATCTCGTCGGCCGAGCGCAGCAGCGCTTCGGGCACGGGACTATTGTTGCTGCTCAATTTCAGGCGAACCGCGAGTTCGGTCACCACATCGCGAGTGGTGCCCGGAAGAACGTCATGGCCGTTGGGCGGTGTATGAATGACGCCGTCCGACACGACTTGAACCGTGGTCGACGAGCCTTCGGTGAGCTGGCCTTTCTCGAGCATGATGGTTTCAAAGGCGCCGGCATCGACGGCTAATTTTTTGAGAAGCACATTCGCGAGCAATGCCGTGGATTTGATGTCGCGCCGCGCCCACCTTATCTCGGCGGACGTCACCGCCGCGACGCCTTGGTCGAGTAGTCTTGCGGGCGTCGGCTCCATGGCCGTGGCATACGCGAACAGCGTCGGTGTGAGCCCTTCGGGCCACGCGTGACTGCGCCCAAACTCCGCGCCGCGGCTCACCTGCAGGTAGATATAGGATTCTTGGCCGCCGTTTTGCGCCACCAGGTGCGAGCATATCGCGGCCCATTCCGGGTGCGACCGAGGCGCAGGCATGCGGATCCCCGCCAGGCTGCGATTGAGTCGGTCCAAATGCTCCCTCAATCTGAAGGGGCGGCCGCCGTACACCGGAATGACCTCGTACACCGCATCGCCGAACAGGAACGCGCGGTCCAACGGCGACACCCGCGCTTCGGTCAACGGCAGGTATGCGCCGTTGAGATAGCAAATCGGCAGGAGCCTGCTCATGCGAACCAGAGCCGAATGGTGTCGATGAGGCGCCGCCACCAGCCGCCGGCGGCGACGTTATTGAGCGGATGCACCGGCATTGTCGTGAGCGTCTGATTGCCCACGAACACCCGAAGTTGACCGACGTCGGCATCTAGGCCAAGCGGCGCGATCAGCCGCGGCCGCAGATCGACGGTGGTCTTGATGTCGTTCGCTTGCCCGCGCGGCAGCGTAATGTACAGATCGTCCTTGATGCCGACATCGACCGGCGATTGCGCCGCCTTCCACACTTTGGCCGAGCCGAGCGCGGCTCCGCCCTTGACGACCAACTTGGTATCGTAAAAGGTAAATCCGTAGTTGAGCAGAGCAGCGCTCGCATTTTCACGCGCTTTCATGCTGGTCGATCCGAGCACGACCGAGATCAGTCGCATACCATCGCGCAGCGCCGAGGTGACGAGACAGAAGCCCGCCGAGTCGGTGTGTCCGGTCTTCAGACCATCGACGCTGGGATCGCGGCCGAGCAAGCCGTTGCGGTTTTGCTGCTTGATGCCGTTGTGCTCGAATTCGCGCACCGAGTAATACTTATAGTATTGAGGAAAATCGCGAATCATGGCGACGGCGAGCAACGACATGTCGCGTGCCGTAGTGTAGTGCTGCGGCGACGGAAGTCCCGAGCTATTCTCGAAATGCGTGCCGACCATGCCGAGGCGCTTGGCGTTCTCGTTCATGAGTTGCACGAACGTCTCTTCGGTTCCCGCAACCCGCTCCGCCAGGGCAATCGTGGCATCGTTTCCCGATTGCACGATCATTCCCAAGATCAACAGCTCCACGGACACCGGCTTGCCGAGCTCAATGAAGGTTCGTGACCCTTCGGAACGCCAGGCGTGTTCGCTGACCACCACCGGTTCATCGAGCTTCAGCTTGCCCGCCGCCAGCTCCTGAAAAACGATGTAGGCGGTCATCAGTTTCGTGAGGCTAGCCGGCTCCAAGCGCGCAACCGCTTCCTGAGACGCCAGCACTTTCCCCGTGTGGTAGTCGACGACGATATATGCGCGCGCGTCCACAGTCGGTGCCGTCGGTATCGGGACGTCGGCAAACGTGGCAGCGGCAACGAACACCGCGCAGACAAACAAACTCAGCAAGGGACGAAACATGATGGTCGAATACCTTCGAAAAAAGTGGTTAAGTCTACCGGTGATTGACGCGAGACAATAGTTGGCGAGCCTTAGGAGCCTAAAGGCAGGCTCCTAATCCAACGCGAGATGCGCATCGTGTACGCCGGCTTGCTCCAATGCGGCAACGATGCGATCGAATTCAGGCACATCGGGAACGGGACCGATGCGCACGCGGTACATTCTGCGGCCGGCAATGAAGTCATCCCGTACGAAAATCTTGCCGAAGCCGCCGCCGCGCAGTTTGGCGGCCAACCGCTCGGCGTTTGCCGGGTCCGCAAAGGCGCCCGCCTGCACGAACAGCGCGGCGCGCGGCGCAAGGGCCGGTGCGGCCGCGGCGCCCTGCATTACCGCTGGAGCGCTGACGGGCGTAACTGCACCGCCGATCGACGCCGCTGCGCCTCCCTGGCCGCTCGCTGGCGGAATCGGCGCGGCTGCGAGCAGCGGTGCGGGCGGATCGCGCGTCGGCAGACCGGGGTCGATTGCGTGCACTTCCACCATCGCCGTGCCGTCGCGGAGCATGTCGAGCCGCGATGCCGCGGTATACGACAGATCGATGATGCGATTACCCACGAATGGGCCGCGATCGTTCACGCGCACGACGACGCTGCGGCCGTTCTGTAGATTCGTGACGCGCACGTAGGCCGGCAACGGCAGAGTTTTATGAGCGGCCGTCATGCCGTACATGTCGTAGGGCTCGCCGGTGGAGGTTCGTATCTTATGAAAGCCTGGGCCATACCAAGAAGCCACGCCTCGCTCGACGTAGTCGGCGCTGGACGCCAGGACATAATAGCGCTTGCCGAATACTTCATAAAAGGGCGGGTTGCCGTAGCGCGATCGCGGTTCGACGCGCGGTACGGCGTCGGGAACGGTCTGCGGAGCGATGGGCGGCGCGCTCTGCGGTGCTGAGGGAGTCGATATCGAGCGAGCGCTCTGCGGCGACGTCGTGAAGCAGCCCGCAAGACCGGCAGCGACGGCCAGCCCGAGCGGTGGGCCCAGGACGCGCGCGACTTTCACGGCTGGGAGCCCACAGGCCGGCCCTCGCCCGCAGCGGCGGCGTCAGGAGCGGCAGGCTCCGCGGGACCCGCGCCGGTGAGTGCCGCAGTCCTAAGCGCGGCAGCATCGAGCACCAGGATGCGCTGCTTCACGGCGGCTGCAAGCTCGTAGACCGCCATCGCGTACGACGCACTATGGTTGTAGCGTGTGATCACATAAAAATTATTGTAGCCGACGCGCCAGTGGACGCCGTCGGACTCGTCGGCGGCGATGAGAATTGCAGGCGCATCCGGCGGCATCGAGCTATCGAAGTTCACGCCCTTGGCTTTCAAGGATTCGACCGTATCCGCCAGGATCAGCTTGCGGCCGTCGAGATCCGCCGTCTTGTCGGAATCCACGGCCGCTTCGCTGAGCACGGGCTCCCCCGGATTCCAGCCGTGCTCCTTGAGGTAGTTACCCACGCTCGCGCAGACGTCGGACCAATTGCGCCAAAGATCGATATGACCGTCGGCGTTGGCATCGACCGCATAGCGGCGATAGTTCGAAGGCATGAACTGCGGCGCACCCATGGCGCCTGCATAAGACCCTTTGACCGCCAGCGGGTCGAGGCCGATGTCGCGCGCCAGCAGGATGAACTGTTCCAACTCGTCGCGGAAAAACGCAGCACGCGCCGGATAATCGAAGGCCAGCGTCGCGAGCGCATCGAGGACACGATATGAGCCGGTCATGCGGCCGTAGTAGGTCTCCACCCCGACGATGGCCGCGAGATACTCCGGCGCCACACCGGATCTGACGCTTGCCCGATCGAGGTCTTGCCGGTGTGCAAGCCAGAAATCCGTGCCTTCGCGAATGCGTCGTTCGGTCAGGAAGATGGGACGGTATTCGTACCATGGCTTGGCCTTTTCCGCCGGCCGATTCATCGCCTCGATGATCGCCGGTTGGCTCGTCGCCGCCTTCAGCAGTTTTCGCAATCGGCGCTTGTCGATCGAATCCCGTGCCGATACTTCATCGATGAAACTCCTGACGTCGGGACGCCGGGTATCGATCGCGGCGGCCGGGCGGGCACCCGCGCAGGCGAGAAGAAGAATCAGAGACAAGAGGCGATAGACACGTGAACCGTGCATGGTCATGACCCAATGAGCTTACGATGTGAGTGCAGCGACATCAGTATGCCGAATCCGGCCAACAAGGTGACCATGGATGTGCCTCCGTAGCTGATCATCGGTAGTGGTACTCCGACCACCGGCAAGATGCCGCTCACCATTCCGGAATTGACGAATACATAGACGAAGAAACTGAGGGCGATCGCGCCTCCGGTGAGCCGTGAAAACGTGTCCTGGCCTTGATTGGCGAGATACAGCGCACGTCCGATCACGACACCGTACAGGGTGAGAAGCAATAACTGACCGAGCAATCCGAATTCCTCGCCGATCACGGCAAAGATGAAGTCGGTGGAGCGTTCCGGCAGGAATTCCAACTGCGCCTGGCTGCCGTTCATGTAGCCTTTGCCGAACACCCCGCCCGAGCCGATCGCGATCTGCGACTGAATGATGTGGTATCCGGCGCCCAAGGGATCGTTTTCCGGATTCAAGAACGTAAGTATGCGCTGGCGTTGATATTCATGAATGAAGTGCCATCCTGCCCAAGCTGCGCCGCCGATGAGGGGGATCGATATCAAGATGATCTGTACCTGCAGCCCGGCCAGCAGCATGACGATGAGGCCCGAAGCGGCGATCAACAAAGCAGTGCCTAGATCAGGCTGCACCACGATCATGGCGGTCGGCACCCCAATCATGATCGCCATGATCACCAAATCCTTGAACGTGGGCGGTAGCGGCCGTTCGTGCATGTACCACGCGCACATCATCGGCACCGCGAGCTTCATGATCTCGGACGGTTGAAAGCGCATGAATCCCACATCGAGCCAGCGCTGCGCGCCTTTGCCGACATGGCCGGTTACGGCCACCACGATCAACAGCATCACCCCGATGACGTACGCGACGGGCGCAAACAGGCGCAGGTACTGCGGAGTCGCAAGTCGGGCAAGCGCGAGCAGGGCGGCAACGGCAATGGCGATATTGGCCAGGTGGTGTTCGACCATTTTGACGTTTTGTCCGGAAGCGCTGTACACCACCAAAATGCCGATGCAGACGATGATGGCGAGCACGCCGGTCAACGGACCGTCCAATCCCAAGGCGCGCAAAGTGCGGCTTCCGGCCGTCAGTGTGCGGCGGGCGCGCGATGGTGTGAATTCGTCGAATAGCATGTTTCCTCACCTACCTAACGGTCGTGCAGGCGGCTCAAGCCGCCGGCCAGCAGCGGCCAAATCAAAGCGCCGGTGACCGGTGCCAGCCAGCGGCTGAATGTCGTGACCGGATTGCCCGTGGCGCCATCCACCCAGAAAAGCACGAATTGATAACCCGTCAATAATGCAAAAATGGTCAGCGATTGCGACAGGACGGAGAACACCCGCAGGCGCAGACGTAAATGCGTCGCCCAGGCCGCCATCAGGGTCAATGCCAAGGCATGCTGTCCGAGCACCACGCCGCGAATCACATCAAGGGCTAACCCTGCCGCGAACGCCAAGGCTAGGCCGCCGGCGCGCGGCGACTCGATCGACCAATAGAACACCACCAGCACCAGAAAGTCGGGACGAAACGCATCGACGGCCGGTGGTAATGGTACGACCGCCAGGGCGAGCGCCACCAGTGCCGATAGCGCCATGGGCAACCGCCGAACCGGGTCATCGCGCATCATTTCTTGGGGGCCCCGTGGTGTGGCGGCGGCACTGCTGCGGTTTGCGGTGCCGCTGCGGCAGCGCCCGGCGGCGCCGGTGACGGAGCGTGCGCCGGGCCTTGTTCCGCCGCCAGCGCGCCAGACTGCGGCGGCGCATCAGGCTTGGGCCACACGAACATCACCTCCCGCGAGCGGTCGAGCGCCGCGGCGGGCCGCACCTCGACATCGGCCAAGGATTGCGCCGGATCGCGCTTGACCTCCGCGACGGTGCCCACGGGGTAGCCCGCCGGAAAGCCGCCGCCCAGTCCCGAGGTCACCAATAGATCGCCGGCGACCACATCCGCGCTCGTCGACAAGTAGGGCAGTTTCAGGCGGCTCATGTCGCCGGTGCCCACGGCGATGGTGCGCAGGCCGTTGCGGTTGACCTGGACAGGAATGGCATGTGACGCATCGCTCACGAGGATGACCTCGCTGGTCAACTGTTCGACGCGCGCAACCTGACCGAACACGCCGCCGGCGTCAAGCACGGCCTGACCCACGAATACGCCGTCGCGCGCCCCCTTGTCGACCAGAACCCGCTCGCGAAAGGCATCGATGTCCAGGTCCATGATATCGCCCACGACAAAACGCGTGGCTACTTCAGCCGTGTTGGCGCGCAACGCGCGTAACCGCTGGGTTTCCGCTTCGAGGGCTTCGTAGCGCTGCAGGCGGAAATTCGCGAGACGCAGCTCGGCCTCGAGTTTCGCCTTGTCGGCGCGCAGCGTTTCGCGCGACGACACGCTCTGGCGAAACCAGTCCCAGCCTTCGAAGGGGCTTGCGACGGCGACCTGCACCGGGTACGCGACGACCGAGAGAAAACGGCGAATCTGGCCGAGATGATCGTAGCGCTTATCGAAGATGATCAACCCCAAGGCCAGCAGGCAATACAAAACGCAGCGAAGCAGCAGCCCCGAGGTCCGACCGGAGGCGTCGGTATTACGAAATGCGACCATGGGCGGGAGCTTCCCGGCTGGAGCCTGTCTGGGTATTGCGCGTGGCCGCGAGCGCGGCAGATTTCCCCTCAGTCGAGGCGGAGCCGACGTGGTTGGGTCCTGACCCAATGAGGAGGCGACAACGACGAATGAGGGGAAATCTGCCCGCTCCCTTCGGGTTGGCTGGGAGAGGGGCGTCTGCGGCGTTGCGCGGCTTGTCCGTAGTATCCACTACGGCCTGCGCCGCGCGCCTAGC